>Ga0335077_10000810_pt1 | contig 35634 bp, 34 predicted proteins | sample Lox_Sample_31_FD_207151 | JGI IMG/M metagenome (GOLD analysis project Ga0335077, IMG submission 207151) | Soil microbial communities from Loxahatchee National Wildlife Refuge, Florida, United States - Lox_Sample_3.1 | ecosystem: Environmental > Terrestrial > Soil > Wetlands | place: USA... | reverse complement strand
GCACGGCGTCGAGGCGTGGCTGAAGCCGCGCCCCGTCGCGCAGATCGGCCAGTCGCGCCCGGGTGCCGATCAGGCGGCGGGGCCGCCCTCGACCTCGAGTGCCTCGACCTTCTCGGGGTAGAAGCAGAGCATCCCCTTGATGCGCAGGCATTCGTCGAGCGGATCGAGATAGCCCCACACCGCGTTGTCGGCGACGCGATCGCCAACCCGTATCGTCCAGTACGACGCATGGCCCTTGTAGGGGCAGGTGGTGCGCCGCTGGGTCGGCGCGAGCAGGTCCATGCGCACGTCCGCGGGCGGGATGTAGTAGCGCGTCGGCAGCCCGGTCTCGAACAGGAACATCGCGCGCGTCGTATCGGCGATGGTCTCGCCGGCATAGCGCACGCGCACGCGCCGCGTCGAAGGACGCACGTCGATGCGGTGATACGGGTCGCGCGCGTGGCCGAACATCTCCTCGTCCTCTTCGAACCAGTGATCGACCTTGTCGGGTGCGAACGCGAAATAATCCTTGAGCGCCTCCAATCCCGCGGGCGGGCGCTCATGCGACCACAGCGCGTTCTCGACGTGCCGGTTGCCGGCGGCGAGCGTCCAGTGTGTGGCGGGGCCGCGCGCCGGGGTGGCACTCTCGTGCCCGCTTTTCTCGATGAGGTCGGTGCGCACGTCGGCGCGTGGGAAGTACCAGACTGGCCGGGCACCGCTCTCGAACAAGAGGACGGGGCGCAGCGAATCGGCGATCGTCTTGCCGTTGATGATGACGCGCACGCGCTTCTCGCTCGGCTCGAGCCGGGCGCTCGTGGGCTTCGTTGCGGACTCTGGCATGGCGCCCTCCCTAGTGGCCGGCGCGGGCGCGCTGCCGTCTCCGCTTCGCCGCGAGCTTCGCCTTGCGCTTGTTGGCGAGGATGCGTGTCTTGACCCGCTTCATGCCATTCTCCCTCGTGTCGTCTCGTGGCAGAATAGCGCGCCCGCGCGCGCTTCACACCAGCGCGACGGGCGAGCGAGGCTGGCATGCGGACGGTCGTCATCCTGGGACTGCTGCTCGTGCTCGCGGCATGCGCGGAAACGGGCACGGGCGCCGATTTCCGCGATCCGCAGACTGGAGCCGTCGTCCATGCCTGCGGGCCTTATCCGGGCTTCGCGAGTGTCGTGGCCGAGGCCGAGAAAGGCTGCGCCGATGCCTATGCCGCGGCGGGCTGGGTCCGCGCCGACGATAAGTAGGCGTTTGAAACCGCTGGCGCGCCCGGCGAGATTCGAACTCACGACCTCTGCCTTCGGAGGGCAGCGCTCTATCCAGCTGAGCTACGGGCGCGTAGCGCCACGATAGCCGAGCCCCTGCGGCGGCTCAATCCCGCGAACCGCCCGGTGTCCGGCCCCAATTTTGCCACGCGCTTGATCAATCAAAGGTTGGGTTAACTAACATTCGGCGCGCGAGTTCTGAAAGCCGGGGATATGCCGTCCTATCGATTCTATCTCATCGTCGGGTCCATGATCATGGAACGCGAGGAGACGCTCTGCGCCGACGACAGGGAAGCGCACGACCGTGCTGACCGGCGCCTGCGCGAGACCGGGGCAAGGTATGACGCGATCGAGGCATGGGATGGTGTCCGGCGCGTATGCCGCATCGAGCGCAGCATCATTCCGTAGTTCGCGACGCGCTTAGTCGTGCGCGGTGCGGATTTCGCCGTGTGCGCGGTCCGCGCCCGAGGGCAGCGGCGCTGCCGGATCGAGCGCCCAGCTCTCGACGTCGCGGATGACGAGCGGCGCCTCGAGATCGCGCAGCAGCATGTGATAGCCGTCGCGATAGAAAGCGACGCGGTTGCGCGGGTCGGCGCTCGGCGGCAGCGTAGCCAGGAACTCGCGCACGGGCTCGGGGGGGATGAGCTCGTCGTGCGCGCCATAGAGAAACAGGATCGGCGGGTGGAGCTTCGGCGCCGCGGCGAGCGCCAGGTCCATCAGATCGACGAGACCCTCGATCGCGTCGACGCGCGTCGCCTTGATCTCGAGCGGGTCGGCGGCGAGCCGGTGCAGCATGGCGATGTTGTCGGACGGCAGGATGTGCAACCCCTGTCCGGTGAGCGTCATGCCCGGCATGAAGGTGTCGGCCGACCATAGCGCCACGCGCTCGACGAGGTTCATCGTCGCGCGACCCCAGACGGCGGGTGCCGAGAGGATGAGCCCGTCATAGATGGGCTTTGCGGCGCCCGTGACGCCGGCGGCGGCGGTGATGGCGATGGCGCCGCCCATGCTTTCGCCGAGGATATAGTGCGGCACGCCGGGATTGCTCCGGGCGACGAGACGGCTCGCGATCGCGACGTCCTGGTCGAGACGCTCGGCGCCGACCCAATAGCCGCGGTCGGGCGCCTCGCCGAAGCCGCGCTGGTCGTAGGCGTAGGTGGCGATACCGTGCTCGGCCCACTCGGCGGCCGGACCTGCGAACGCGTTCGAATAGTCGTTGAAGCCGTGCAGCGCGAGGATGGTCGCCTTGACAGGGCCGTGCGGCAGCCATTCGCGCAGCGGCAGCCGTGCCCCGTCGTCGGCATGGAACGCGTCGGAGGCAAGCTCGGGCTCGGTCGACACGACCGGGCGGCGCGGCAGCGGCCCGATGCCGAGCCCCGCGCACGCCGCCAGCGCCAGCATGAGTGACAGTATCGCTGCGCGTCTCATCGCCCGCCCGCCGCGCCGGTCAGGCGCAGGAAAATCTCTTCGAGCCCGGTCTCCTCGCTCGTCACGTCGCGCACGGCGAGCCCGCACTCGCCGATCGCCGCCAGCACCGGCGCGAGCGAGGTCCGTGTCGGCTGATAGTGGAGAACAAGCCGCTGCGGGCCGGCGAGCTCCAGGCCGAGCGCGGCAAGCGCCGGCGGCAACGCATCGAGCGTCCGGTCGAGCGTCACGATAAGCGTCTTCTCGTCGATCTTGGCGATGAGCGCCGCGGTGGTGTCGCACACGACCACGCGGCCCTTGTCGATGATGGCGATGCGGTCACAGAGCCGCTCGGCCTCTTCAAGGTAGTGCGTCGTGAGCAGGATGGTGGTCCCGGCATCGCGCAAGTCGCGCATATGCGCCCAGAGCTGCTGGCGCAACTCGACATCGACACCGGCGGTGGGCTCGTCGAGCACGAGCACCGGCGGGGAGTGCACCATCGCCTTCGCCATCATGAGCCGCCGCCGCATGCCGCCCGAGAGCGAGCGGTTGACCGTGTCCGCCTTGTCGAGGAGCGAGAGGAGCGCAAGGATCTGCGCGGTGCGGCGCTCGGCCTTCGGTACGCCGTAGAGCCCGGCCTGCGTCTCCATCAGCTCGCGCGGGGTGAAGAAGAAGTCGATCACGATCTCCTGCGGCACGACGCCGATCGCGGCGCGCGCCTGGCGCGGCGCGCGGTCGATGTCGATGCCCCACACCTCGACCTCGCCGGCGGTTTTTATGACGAGCCCGGCGAGGATGTTGATGAGGGTCGATTTCCCGGCGCCGTTGGGGCCCAAAAGCCCAAAGATCGAGCCGCGTGGAATTTCGAGATCGATGGCGTCTAGCGCCGTCTTGGGCGGATTAGTACGCGTGCCGCGATAGATCTTGGTGAGGCCGCGGATCACAACGGCCGCCGCCGGCGCCGATCGGGGAGCCTCGCGGACACGTTCGATGAAAGCAGCACTGCTCATTGATCGGGCGCCGTCGCCATGGGTATCATCGCCACCGCCGTCCGGTCAACCGGCGGCGTCCTCCCGCTCCCGTGAAACTGCCCTGCGCCGGATGGGGGGCTTGGCGCAAGCGCCCGCGGTGGAGACGATGCCGGCATTCGAGACGATCGAGGTGGATACGAACGTGGTCGCGTGCGACGGCGACACGCATGGGCCGGGGGGCCATCCCAAGGTCTATCTCAACCTTTCCGCTCACGGCAAGGTCGAGTGCCCCTACTGTTCGCGGCTTTACGTGCGGCGCGGCATGCCGGGCGCGCACGATCCGAAAATCGCGGGGCCGCGTCTTTGAGCGCGCCCCGGCATGTTTTCCTGATCGACGGTTCGGGCTTCATCTTCCGCGCCTATCACGCGCTCCCGCCCCTGACGCGGAGCGACGGCACGCCGGTGGGCGCCGTCCTCGGTTTTTCCAACATGCTCCTGAAGCTGTTGCAGGGGACCGACGCCGATTACATCGCCGTCGTCTTCGACAGCGCCAAGACGAGCTTTAGGAACCGCATTTACGACGCCTACAAGGCGCACCGGCCCGACCCGCCCGACGATCTCATTCCGCAGTTCCGGCTCGTGCGCGAAGCGACCGATGCCTTCGGCGTGTGCCGCATCGAGCGCGAGGATTACGAGGCCGACGATCTCATCGCCACTTATGCGCGTGTCGCGGCCGAGGCCGGCGCCCTCGTCACCGTCGTCTCGTCCGACAAGGATCTGATGCAGCTCATCACCCCTAAGGTGCAGATGCTCGATCCGATCAAAGACCGGCCGATCGGCGCCGCCGAAGTGCAGGAGAAGTTCGGCGTGGGGCCCGAGAAGGTGATCGACGTGCAGGCACTCTGCGGCGACAGCGTCGACAACGTGCCGGGCGTGCCGGGTATCGGCGTCAAAACCGCGGCCGAGCTCATCAACACCTTCGGTGATCTTGAAAATCTCCTGGCACACGCGCCCGAGATCAAGCAGCCGAAGCGGCGTCAATCGCTCATCGATTTCGCCGAGCAGGCGCGCATCTCGAAGCGTCTCGTCACGCTCGATACCGCCGTACCGCTGCCGGTGCCGCTCGAGGCGCTGCACGTGCAACCGCTCGATCGCGACAAGCTTGTCGCCTATGCCACGGCGATGGAGTTCCGCGCGCTCGCGGGCCGCGTTTCGCGCCTCGGCACCGAGCCGCCACGGCCCGCGCCGCGCCCGCCCGCGGCCAACGGCGCGATCCTGCCGCAGGAGCCCCAGGAGGCGCCCGACACGGGCAAGATCGAGCGCGCCTACGAGCTGGTGCAGGACGCAGCGACACTCGAGCGCTGGATCGCGCGCGCGCGCGACAAGGGCGTGGTCGCGCTCGACACCGAGACCAGCTCGCTCGATTCCTCCCTGGCCGAACTCGTCGGCATCTCGCTCGCCTTGGCGCCGGGCGAGGCCTGCTACATCCCCTTGGGGCATCGCGCGCCCGAGGGCGAGCTGGCCGAAGCGCCGCGGCAAATTCCGCGCGAAGCCGCGCTCGCGCTCCTCAAACCGCTGTTCGAGGACGAGAGTGTCCTCAAGATCGGCCACAACAGCAAATACGACATTGCCGTGCTCGCGAACGCCGGCATCGCGCTCCGGCCCAACGACTGCACCATGCTCATGTCGTTCGTGATCGATGGCGCGCTGCACGGTCACGGGCTCGACGAGCTCGCGAAGATTCATTTCGCGCACGAGACGATCAAGTACAAGGACGTCGCCGGCAGCGGCAAGGATCACGTGGGCTTCGCGGCCGTTGCGCTCGATCGCGCGCGCGATTATGCGGCCGAAGACGCCGACATGGCGCTGCGCCTGCACGGCCGGCTGAAGCCGCGGCTCATCCGCGAGCACATGCTCGCCTTCTACGAGACGGTGGAACGGCCCTTGGCCGCCGTCGTTGCGGGCATGGAGCGCGCCGGGGTCGCGGTCGACCGCGCCGAGCTTGCCCGCCTCTCGGCCGATTTTGCCGATCGCATCGCCGCCTACGAGGCCGCGATCCACAAGCTCGCGGGCCATCCCTTCAACATCGGCTCGCCAAAGCAGCTGGGCGAGGTGCTGTTCGACGAGCTGGGCCTGCCGGGCGGCAAGAAGGGCAAGACCGGCGCCTACGGCACCGATGCCAGCATTCTCGAGGAGCTTGCCCTGACGCACGATTTGCCGGCGCGCGTCCTCGACTGGCGCCAGCTCGCCAAGCTCAAGAGCACCTATGCCGACGCGCTTATCAACGAGATCAATCCCACGACCGGCCGTGTCCACACCTCCTTCGCGCTCGCCGCCACCTCGACCGGTCGGCTCGCCTCGACCGAGCCCAATCTCCAGAACATCCCGATCCGCACCGAGGAAGGCCGCAAGATCCGCCGCGCCTTCGTAGCCGAGCCCGGCAATCTCCTGATCTCCGCCGACTACAGCCAGATCGAGCTGCGGCTTGCTGCGCACGTCGCCGACGTGGCGCCACTGCGCGAGGCGTTCCGCGCCGGCGCCGACATCCACGCGCTGACCGCGAGCGAAGTGTTCGGCGTGCCGATGAAGGACATGACGCCCGAGATACGCCGGCGGGCCAAGGCCATCAATTTCGGCATCATCTATGGCATCAGCGCGTTTGGCCTCGCGCAGCAGCTCGGCGTCGCGCAAGGCGAGGCCGGCGATTACATCAAGGCCTATTTCGGGCGCTTCCCCGGCATCCGCGACTACATGGAACGGACAAAGCACGAGGCGCGCGAGAAGGGCTATGTCGAAACCTTGTTCGGCCGGCGTTGCTACATCCCCGGCATCAAGGAGACGAATGCCGCGCGCCGCGCGGGCGCCGAGCGCCAGGCGATCAACGCGCCGCTCCAAGGCGCTGCCGCCGACATCATCAAGCGCGCCATGCGCCGCATTCCGGGCGCGCTCGATGCTGCGGGCTTGAAGGCGCGCATGCTGCTCCAGGTGCACGACGAATTGGTGTTCGAGGCGCCCGAACGGGAGGCGCGCGACACGGCCGAGCTGGTGAAACGCGTCATGGAAGGGGCACCCTCGCCCGCGCGCTCGCTCTCCGTGCCGCTCGTCGTCGAGACCGGCATGGCGAAGAACTGGGACGAGGCGCATTAGGGTAGCGCTGCCCGGTGGTGCGTCCTTCGACTGCGCTCGCTGATGCTCGCTCCGCTCAGGATGAGGAGGCTTTTGTAAAGCTCAAGAAATTCCTCATCCTGAGCGCAGGCCCGAAGGGCCGAAGTCGAAGGACGCACGGCGCTTGATGGTCGCCTACTGCAGCCGCACGTATTCGTATTCGATCGGGCGGCCGTCGATGCCGCTCCGCGGCGGCGCGATCCACGAAGCCATCTTGCCGGGTGCGGTGACGGGGCGCATGAGGCTTTTGATGAAGTCCTTGTCGGCCTGGGTCGGCAGCCATGCGCAGACCCCGGCCTGATACTCCGCGATCGGCAGGATGCGGCCCGCCGGATCGGCCGGCTGCCCGGCCCAGGCGCCGATCGTGCGGCGGAAGCGCCGGCTCGGTAGCGTGAGCTGCGTGTGGCCCGCGCGCTCGATCAGGCGGTTCGCGAATTTGAGGCCGAGCTCGCAGTCGCGCACATAGGCGCTGCGCGTCACCTCGTTCATGGCATTGCGCAGCGGCGTCGTCTCGCGCACGACTTTGTCACCCTCGGGCCGCTCGAAATCGAACGTGGCGTCGCGGCAGAGATGATCCTCGAAGCGGCCTTCGTCGGGCCGGCCCTTGATGCCGGTCGCGAAATAACCTGCGGCGTTTGACGAGATTTCCGCGCCGAAGAGGTCGAGCGACGAGCTGAACCAGAAATTGAGATAGCGCTGCAATGTCGGAAGGTCGATCGCGCCGGCGCCGCGGATCGCGGCGGGATCGTCGGTACCCAATTCCTTCATCACTTCGAGCGTGCGCATCACGATGCGGGTGATGCCGGTCTCGCCCACGGACATGTGGTGCGCCTCTTCCGTGAGCATGAACTGGCACGTGCGCGCCAACGGATCGAAGCCGCTTTCGGCGAGGCTTTTCAATTGGAACTTGCCGTCGCGGTCGGTGAAGTAGGTGAACATGAAGAAGGCGAGCCAGTCCTCGATCGGCTCGTTGAAGGTCGAGAGAATGCGCGGCTTGTCGCGGTCGCCGGAGTGGCGAGCCAACATCTCCTCCGCCTCCTCGCGCCCGTCGCGACCGAAATGGGCGTGGAGCAGATAGACCATCGCCCAGAGATGTCGTCCTTCCTCGACATTGACCTGGAAGAGGTTGCGCAGGTCGTAAAGCGACGGCGCGGTGTGGCCAAGAAGCCGCTGCTGCTCGACCGAGGCGGGCTCGGTGTCGCCTTGCGTGACGATGAGGCGCCGCAAGGTTGCGCGGTGCTCGCCCGGCACGACTTGCCAGGCGGGCTTTCCCATCTCGTCGCCGAAGCCGATGCGGCGGTCGGCCTGCGGCTCGGCGAGAAAGATGCCCCAGCGATACTCGGGCATCTTCACGCTGCCATAGGTGGCCCAGCCCTTGGCGTCGACCGAAGTCGCCGTGCGCAGATAGATTTCGGCCGCGAGAAAATCCGACGGTCCCATCTCGCGCCACCAGTCGAGAAATTTCGGCTGCCAGTTCTCGAGCGCGCGCTGCAGCGTCTTGTTGCCGGCGAGGTCGACGTTGTTCGGGATCCGCTCCTGATAGTCGATCGGCATGACTCAGATCCTTTCCCGGTCGAAGCGCGGCCGCGTACCGGTGCCAAACAATTTTAGCGCGCCATTGGGCCCCACGGCATTGGGACGGTTGAAGATCCAATTCTGCCACGCCGAGAGCCGCCCAAAGACGCGCGTCGCGAGATTTTCGGGCCCCGTGAAGCGCAAATTGGCCTCGAGGCCCGAAAGCGCGTCGGGCGAGAGGCTCGCGCGCTCCTCGACGGCAAGCCGCAGCTCCTCGTCCCAGTCGAGCTCGTCGGGCGCAAAGGTGACGAGGCCAAGTTCGAGTGCTTCACTTGCATCGAGTGCGTGGCCCGCCTTGGCGCGCACCGCGTTGAGGGCGGCTTCCTCGCCGCAGAACCGGGCTTTGAGCCGGCTGATACCACCCGGCATGGGGAAAATTCCGAAATTCACCGTGCTCAGGAGGATGCGCGGCGGCGCCTCGTTGCCGCCGCCGGCCTCGGCCGCGAGCATGTACGCGCGGTCGGCGGCGAGCAGAAGCTCGGCGAGCGTACCGGCAAAGCACGAGCCGCGGTCGGCGATGGCGAAGAGGCTGCGCGAGGACGTATCGAGCCGCGCGAGCGTGCGGCGAAGGAAGGCAACCGTCTCGCGCACGAACCAATTGTCGCGACATTCGAGCATCGCGAGATCGCTCGCGAGCACGGCTTCGGGGTTGCCGCGCGTGTGCATGAGAATCGTGCCGAGTGTCGGCTCGTTCGCGCGCAGCATCAGGATCGCGTCGTCCAATTCGCGTGCCATGGCGAGGGGCCACCAGGCGGCGCCCAGTGCCAGGATCGCCCCTTGTGAGCCTGGTGCCCCGCCCGGCCCCGTCACCGTGAGTGTCGCCGTGCCCGCCTCGCGGTCGAAGACGACTTCGACGTGGCGGTAATGATATCCCGCGTCATCGATGCGGCGCTCGAGCGGCGGTAGCGCCACGCCTGGCCCCGCTTGCTGCCGGCCGCTTGCGCCGGCGAGCGCCGCGGCGCGCTCAGTCACCGTCGCGGCAAAGCGCGCGGGTGGCGCGACCCAATCGACGAGGTTCCAGGCCTTCGCGCGATCCGCACGCACGCCTTCCGACGTGGTGCAGAACACGTCGGCGAGGTCGCGCCGCACCTTGCGCTTGTCGATGAGGCGGGTGAGGCCGCCGGTGCCGGGCAGCACGCCCAGAAGCGGCACCTCCGGCAGGCTCACGGTAGACGAGCGATCGTCCACCATCACGATCTCGTCGCATGCGAGCGCCAATTCGTAACCGCCGCCGGCACAGGCGCCGTTCACCGCCGCCACGAATTTGAGCGAGCCGTCGTGCGAGCTATCCTCCATGCCGTTCCGCGTCTCGTTGGTGAACTTGCAGAAATTCACCTTGGCGCCGTGCGTGCTCTGGCCGAGCATGTAGATGTTGGCGCCGGACGAAAAGACGCGCTCCTTGCCGCTCGCGATGACGACGGCGCCCACCTCGGGATGCTCGAAGCGGATGCGATTCAACGCGTCGTTCAGCTCGATATCGACGCCCAGATCATAGGAATTGAGCTTCAGCGCATAGCCCGGCGCGAAACCACCATCCTCGGCAACGTCGAGGATGAGCCGCGCCACCGGCCCATCGAACTCCATGCGCCAATGGCGATAGCGCGCAGGCTCGGTGTCGAAGAGGATCATGCGCCGCACTATAGCGGGGCGCTACGCGCGCAGCACGGGGCGCCACAGCGGGAGCGTCAATGCCAGGACGGTCACGCCCTCCAAGCCGGTGCACGCCGTCGCCGCGGGCGCGCCGATCCAGTTGGCGAGCAAGCCCAGATGGACAAAGCCCAAAGGCCCGAGGCCGATGCACATCGAGAGCACGCCGAAGATGCGGCTCCTGATCTCAGGGGGCGCCAACATGTAAACGATCGTCGATTGCATGGTCATGAAGGCGCTGCCGGTGATGCCGGTGAAGAGCAGCGCGGCGCCGGCGATTACCGGATGGGTGACGAGCGCGAAGACCGGAAGCGCCGCGAGATAAAGCGCGGTGCCGTAGAGATAGAGCCTCGCATACGCGGGCGGCCGCGCGAAGAGCGCAATGAGGCTCGCGCCGACGAACGCGCCGAGCCCGTCCATGCTCGCGAGGAGCCCGATGCCGCCGGGGTCGAGCAGGAGCCGGTCCTGGCCGATGACCGGGATCATGCTGGTGAAGGGCCAGCCCCACACGTTGAAGATGACGGTAATGACGAGCGCGCCAACGATGCGCCGCTCGCGCCGCGCGATCGTGATGCCGTGGCCGATGCGGGCGAGGAGCGCACCGTGCATCGGGCCGCGGATACCGGCGCGGTGGCGGATGCCGAGCGCAATGGCGAATGCCATGGCGTATGCGGCCATGCTGAGTGCGAACACGCCATGCATGCCGATCGCGGCGAGGACGGCGCCGCCGATCGTGGGCCCGATCATGCGGCTCGCATTGTTGGTGCCGATGTCGATCGACATGGCGCGGCCCACCTGCTCGGGGCGCACCACCTCGCCGATGAGAATGCGCCGCACCGGGTTATCGCTCGACCATGTGATCCCATTGACGAGTGTCGCGGCCGCGAGGTGCCAGACTTCGAGCTTGCCGAACAGCGCCAAGAGCGCGAGCGTGCTCGAGCCCGCGAAGAGCGTAAGCACGGTGACGAGAAGCATGGTGCGGCGCTCGAACCGGTCGGCGAGATCCCCCATGAACGGGCCGACGAACGCCATCGGCGCGAGTCGCAGCATGGTGATCATGGCGACAAGGAAGGGCGAGCCCGTCTTCTCGTAGACGAACACACCCATCGCCAGCATCTCGAGCCAGCGTACGACGAAGAGAATGAGGCCGAGGAGCCACAATCGCACGAAATCGCCCGAGGCGAAAATTCCCGACACGGGGAGCGATGGGCGCGCTGCGGCGCGAGCGGCCTCGCTCTCCACCCAGGGGCCTAGTTCTGCGGCTTCTGCGCCGCGTGCCAGGCCTCGACCGCGCGCAGCGTGTTGGCAACATGGTCGTCGGGCGCGAGGTCGGTAAAGGCGTAGAGGATCTTGCCGCCCGGCGCGATCACATAGGAGGTACGGTTGGCATAGGGCACGAGCGGCGCGAGCACGGCGTTATACGATCTGGCGATCGCGAGATCCGTGTCGGCCGCGACCGGGAATTTGCCCTGGCATTTCTCGACCGAGAATTTGTTGAGCGTCGCGATCGAGTCGTGCGAGACGCCGATCACGGTCGCGCCCAATGCCGCGAAACGGCCCACCGCTTCGGCAAAATCGTGCGCCTCGATGTTGCAGCCGGGCGTGAAGGCGGCAGGATAGAAATAAAGAACGACCGGCCCTTTGGCGAGTGCGTCGGCGAGGACGAACGTGAAGGCCTTGCCGCCGAGCGAGGCCTCGGTCGTGAAGGGCGGCGCTTGGTCGCCCGCCTTGAGGGCGGCGTAGGCGGGGACCGCCGCCGCCACCAGGCCAAGCGCGGCGGAAACAAGGCGCAGGGGCTTCATAGGGGGATTATAGGCGTCAATGCGCGGTCTTGAGAACGGGCCGTGCGGCCGCCATGCTCGCCCGCAACGGGAGGCACCCATGGCAGACACTCATCGCGATTGCGTCGCGATCATCACCGGCGCGGGCCGCGGACTCGGCCGCACCATGGCCCTTGGCCTGCTGCAGGCGGGTGCGCAGGTCACAGGCGTCGATATCGATCCGCCCGCGCTCGACGAGTTGAACGCCGCGGCCGGCGCCGAGCGCCAGCGCCTGCTGCCCCTTCCCGCCGATGTGACGCGCGAGGACGAGGGCCGCCGCATCGTCGCCGAGACGATCGAGCGCTTCGGCCATGTCGACGTGCTCGTCAACAATGCGGGGCTCAACCTCTCGACGGTCGATCCCGGCAACGTCAAGACCGCGCCGAGCATCCGCGATATCGCGCCCGCCGATTACCGCCGAATCCTCGAGGTCAACTCGATCGGGCCGTTCCTCGTCGCGCGCGCCGCGCTCGAGCCGATGCTGAAGCGCAAATGGGGCCGCATCATCGGCGTCACGACGAGCCTCGACACGATGTACCGCAAGGGCATGATGCCCTATGGCGCGAGCAAGGCGGCGCACGAATGCTTGGTCGCGGCTTTGGCCGACGAGCTCGAAGGCTCGGGCGTCAGCGCCAACGTGCTGGTGCCGGGCGGCGCCGCGATCACGCGGATGACGCGCGGTTACGGCGCCGGTCAGGCGAAGCTCATTCCGCCCGATGTGATGGTGAAGCCACTCCTGTGGCTCGCCTCGCGCGCGTCCGACGGCGTCAACGGCCGGCGCTTTATCGGCGCGCAATGGGACGCGTCTCTCCCGGCTCGCGAGGCGGCGGAGAAATCGAGCGCCCCCGCCGCGTGGCCGCAATTGGGCCGTCAGTCGATCCTGCCGGACGGCCCGATCCACTAAGCCGCTTCAGTTGGCGTGCGCGCGCCGGCCGCTTTTTCCCGGCAGCTCGATGCTGATCTCGAGCACGGCCGCCTTGCCCTGATGGCCGAGCTTTACCTCGATCGCATCGTCCTTGGCGGCGACGTACTTCCGCACGATCGCGATGAGATCATTGCGCAGCGCGGGAAGGAATTCCGAGCCCTCGGAGCCGGCGTGTTCGTGCGCGAGGACGAGCATAAGCCGTTCCTTCGCGACCGAGGCCGTTCGCGGTCGCTGCGGCAGGATATATTCGAGGAGCCTCATCACGCCCTGCCAAACAACATACGGAACAGGTTGCGGCGTTCTTCCTTCTCGAAGCGCAGCTCACGCTGCTCGCCGAGAAAGCGCGCGACCGCGTCGTCATAGGCGCGGCCGGCCGGGCTCGTCGGATCGAGGATCACCGGCGTTCCGGTGTTGGACGCTTTCAACACCGACTCCGATTCCGGAATGATACCCAGGATCGGCACGGCCAGGATCTCCTTCACGTCGTCGAGCGACAGCATTTCGCCGCGCCGCACGCGCTCGGGCGAATAGCGCGTGAGAAGGAGATGCTCCATCACTGGCGCCTCCTTGCGCTCGGCGCGGCGCGACTTCGACGCCAGGATGCCGATGATGCGGTCGCTGTCGCGCACCGAGGAAACCTCGGGATTGGTGACGATGATGGCATGGTCCGCATGGTAGAGCGCCGACAGCGCGCCATGCTCGATCCCGGCCGGGCTGTCACAGAGGATGTACTCGAACTCGGCGCGCAGCTCGTCCATGACGCGGTCGACGCCCTCGCGCTTCAGGGCGTCCTTGTCGCGCGTCTGCGAAGTCGGGAAGATCGAGAGCTTGTCGATGCGCTTGTCGCGGATCAGCGCCTGGTTCAACTTCGCGTCGCCGTTGATGACATTGATGAAATCGAACACCACGCGACGCTCGCAGCCCATCACCAGATCGAGGTTGCGCAGTCCAACGTCGAAATCGATCACCACGGTCTTGTGGCCGCGCAGCGCGAGCCCGGTCCCAAGCGCGGCCGCGGTCGTCGTCTTGCCGACGCCGCCCTTGCCGGACGTCACTACGATTACCTTCGACACCGCTCCTCTCCTTCAAAATCCCGGCATGATGCGCAGGGAATCCTCGACCAGCGCGACTTGCGCCGGCTGCTTTAGCAAGTGCTGCGCGATCGCCTCGCTGACCATGTAGCGTCCGGCGATCGCGAGAAGCTCGGCCTCGAGATGCTGCACGAAGATGCGCGCCGTGCGGTCGCCGACCGCGCCCGCGATCGCGCGTCCGCGCAGCGGGCCATAGACATGGACATTGCCGTCGGCGATGAGCTCGGCCCCGGCGCTCACTGGCGCCGCCACGACGAGGTCGCCGCCCTTGGCGTAGATTTGCGTACCCGACCGCACCGGTTGCGTCACAAGCCGCGTGCGCACCGCGCGCGGCTTCGCCGCCTCGGCGCGGGCAGCCTCGCGCCGGCCGGTTGTGGCCGGGAAAAGCGCCAACTCCGCCGCTTCGATGGCCCGCTTTTGCAGCGCGCTCGCATTCTGCACCCCGACGGCGGTGAGGCCGTGGCGGCGCAGGAGTAGTTTCAACGCGGCGAAGTCTTCGGCGTCGGTGCAGGCAAGGCAGGCGGCGAGATCGAGCACCACGGGTGCGCCCGCGAAGAAGTCGGGGTTGCGGCCGATCTGGTCGGCGAGTGCCGTCTCGAGCGCCGGATCGTGCGGATCGCCGACAGAAAGCACGAGGATGGTGAAGATGCTGCCTTCGAGACGATTGATCGACATTCTCGGAGAATGACCTTCGGGCCGCGGCGGAACTGCCGCGCCGCGGCGGGACTACAACATGGAGGATGTTCGGGGAGGTATGACGGCATTCTTCGACCGTCGCCTGAGTCAATTATGGGACCCGCTTTTTCAACGATTCGCGCAGTTACCCGCGTCCCCGTTCGCGGTAGCGTGAGCCAACCCTATCGGGAGACTCCCATGGCAACAGCAATGAAGAGGAAAGCCGTTATCGAGGCGGCTGCCGCCGCTCCGGCCCAGGCGCTTGCCAACGGCGCCGAAGCCTGGATCGAAGCGCAGGAAACGTTTCTCGCCGAAATCGACCAATGCACGCGCTCGTGGGTACGCCGCCGGCGCGAAGCGATCGAAGAGGCACGGCGCATGCTCGACGAGGTTAATCGTAATCCTGATCCCGGCTCCGTTTTCCTTGCCCAGCAGCACTGGCTCTCGGGCTCGATCCAGCGCGTCGTGTCGGATTTCGGCGATCTCGGCGTGCTCGCGCTCAAATGCATGAGCCGCACCGGCGACCGCATGTTCGAGGCGACACAGCGCACGCGCGGCATGGCCGAAGACCTCGCCACCGCGGGTGCCAAGCCCGGCGAGGGCGAGACGGAGCAGGCCGCGCAGAGCTAGCGGAAGCCGAGCGAGCCTGAGGCAACCGGGGCGCCGTTCAAAACGTCCACTGGAAGGCCGCGTAATAGGAGAACGCGTTGGTCTTCGCTGCGTTCTCCAGCCCGCGTCCGGCCGACACGAGGAGATTGTAGTTCTCGGAGAAGTCGTAGATCGCGCCGATGTTGAAGCCGGTGCTCTCGCTGCCGCCCACCGTATCCGCGGTCTGGTGGAAGAGCTCGGCGCCCACGGCGAGCGCGTCCGTCACCTGGCGCTGCACGAGCCAACCCGTGAACCAATAGTCCTTGTTGCCGGCGCCGGGATTGTGCCAGTACCCCCCGCCGCCATAGGTCGTCCACGCGCCGAAGGTCTTCTGTATCCAAACCGGCAGGAAGAACTGCGCAGAGCCCGTGCCAAGTCCGCGCGTCTTGCTCCCGGTCGGCAGCTCGACGGTCGGAAAGATCGCGATCTGCGGCCGCCAGCCGCTCTCGTCCTCGTGCATGAAGCGGTACTTGATGCCGAGCTCGGTGTCGCCCGCGCCGAAGCTCTTGCCGTTGCCGCTCGGCGCGTCGAACGCGAGCGGCGCGATCGCGTGGAGCTGCATGTCCGGCAGCACGCCGTAATTGAGATCGATCCCCGGAAGGGTACCGGACGTGTCGCCATCGACATGCGTCGCCGTCGAGAAGAAGTAGACTTCCCCGTGCTGGTAATCGTCCGGCACGGGGTCATCGGTGCGGAAAGGCGCCCCGGCCTCGGCGGCGCGAGCGGCCGCGCCAAGCAACGTCGCCCCGGCGAGCCATGTCCGCCAATCCCACGCCCGTCTCATCTGGCGCTTATATCACGCGGTGCGGGCGGGGCCTTGCGGCCGACGCGCGCGCCCGGCAGAGTCCGACCCTTCTCTGAAGGAGGACTCCGGTGAGCACATCGCCCAGCGTCCGTGCAGGCGCCAACGATTTCCACGCCGCGATCGAGGAGGCGCATGTCGTAGCCTTGTGGGAGATGTTCGGCGGCGCAGGCGGGCCGCAGCCTGCGCCCGAGCCCGCCTTCCACTGGCCCTGGCGCGTGCTCGGTCCGCTGATGGACCGCGCGATCGCCGAAGTCGGCATGGAACAGGCCGAGCGCCGCGTCCTCTCGCTCGCGAATCCCGCCTATGGGCGCGACGATTATTTCCGCGCCACGACCAACCTCAACGCGGGCCTCCAGATCCTGATGCCGGGCGAGCGCGCGCGGCCGCACCGCCATTCGATGGACGCGCTGCGCTTTGTCGTCGAGGGCGAGGGTGCCGCCACCATCGTTGATGGCAAGCGCTGCGACATGGTGCGCGGCGATCTCATCCTGACGCCCGCCTGGACTTGGCACGAACACGAGCACACCGGCACAAGGCGCGTCATCTGGCTCGATTCGCTCGATGTGCCGCTCGTCATGGACATGGATGCGAGCTTCTTCGAGCCGGGCCCGGCGAAGAACGTGCCCAAGCTCCCGGCCGACGCCGCCTTCACCGCGCCGGGACTCGTCCCGGCGGAGCAGATCACGACCGCCTACTCGCCGCTCTTCCGCTATCCGTGGCGCCAGGCGCGCGAGGCGCTTGCGGCGAGCCCCGCCGCGGAGGACGGCTCACGCCTGTTGCGCTACGTCAACCCGGCGACGGGTGGTGCGGTGCTGTCGCGCCTCGACTGCTACCTTCTCGGCTTGAGCGGCGGCCAGCCGACGCGGCCCTACCGCTCGACGTCGAACGCGGTGTGCTTCGTCGTCGAGGGCACGGGGCGCAGCACGATCGGAGAGCGCACCATCGAATGGTCGGAGAACGATCTCTTCACCCTGCCGCACTGGAGCTGGATCACGCACACGGCGGAAAGCGCCAACGCCACGATCTTCCAGTCGACCGATCGCGACGTGATGCGCCGACTCGACCTCTTGCGCGAGGAGCGCAAGTAGGGCTCAACGCCGTAGTCGTTGCGAGGAGCGAAGCGACGAAGCAATCTCGCTGAGATTGCTTCGCTCCGCTCGTAATGACCGCCCTCAGATCGGTGCCCAGGCTTTCTGCACCGCCGGCCGCGCCGTGATGGCGTCGTGCCAGCGCTTCAGGTTCGCAAAATTGGCCAGCGGGACTGCGCCCTCGGCGCCGTGGATGTGGACGTCGGGATAGCAGGAGATGTCGGCGATCGAATATTTGTCGGCAAGGTATTCGTGCGACGCGAGCTGCTTGTCGAGAATGCCGAACATGTCGTTCATCAGGTCGCCGTAATATTTCTTCGCCGGCGGTATGTCCTGGCCGAAGCGGTGCATGAAAAGCCCATATTGCTGCGACCACGGCGTGAAGGTCGAGCTGCCGTAGAAGAACCACTGGTCGACCTTGACGCGCTGGCGCGGGTCCGTCGGGTAGAGCCCGTTGCCCGCCTTCTCGGCGAGGTATTTGAGGATCGCCCCCGATTCACAGAGCGAGACGCGCTCGCCGCCAGGCCCCTGGTCATCGACAAGCGCCGGGATCTTGTGGCCCGGGCTGATCTTCATGAATTCCGGCTCGAAATTCTCGCGCTTCTGCAGATTGACCGGACGGCGCTGATAGGGAAGTCCTGATTCCTCCGCCGCCTGGAGCGCCTTGCGGCCGTTGTCCGTGGTCCAGAAATAGAGCTCGATCATGCCACCCTCCTTTTCTTAGGCCTCGTTCTTGAAGCGTATCATCGCGGGGTCCGGGGCGGCTGTCCATCGGGGGCTGCGACGCTCGCGCCCGCGCCCGGGCCATGGAGGGCGAGAAGGATCCGTGTCGCCTCGCGTGCGCGGCGCTCGATCTCGCGCTCGTCGGGCGCGGGGGCGATACGGAGGAGGAGCCGCATCATCACGTCGCCCCAGAGGAGCGTCAGGAACCGGCCCGCCATGACCCGCGGGTCGCCCGGCCCGAGCAGCCCGTTTTTCTGCGCGCTGGCGAAGAATTCGTCGAGAACCGCGCGGTTCGACACCCGCGCGGACCGGTCGAGCACCGCGGCGGCGTCGGTGTCGGGCTCGGCGATCGCGAGGCGGAAGGCGGCGACCGAAGTCGCGAGCGTGCCCATGCCAAGCGAGCTCTTGCCGAAGCGCTCGAGGGTTGCCGCGAGCGCCGCTTCAGTTTGCGGCGGGGGCAGCTCGAGCGGCGCCCTCATATCGCGCGCGCGGCCCTCGATGCAGGCCGCGAGGATCGCGCCCTTGTCGGCGAAATTGGCATAGAGGTCGCGCTTCGACACGCGCGCGCGGGTCGCGATCGCCAGCATGCTCGTCTTGGCGTAGCCGACCTCCATAAAGGACTCGAACGCCGCGTAAAGGATGCGCGCGCGGGGCGACAGGTCGCCCGGGGGCGGGGCCGCGGGCGGCTTCTTCCGTCCCGCCCGTTTTTTCGCTTGCACTGGTACCGCTCCGTACCGTAGGATTGACACGATGGTACGACATCGTACCCAGAATGTCGAGGAGGAAGCGATGGACGGCCCCGTCGTCCGCCTGCGCCATGTCGCCAAGACCTATCACGCCGGTTCGATCGATGTCGCCGCGATCAAGGATGTGAGCCTTGAGATCGCGCCCAACCGCTTCACGATGGTCGTAGGGCCCTCGGGGAGCGGCAAGACGACGCTTCTGAACCTCATCGGCTGCATCGACGCGCCGACGAGCGGCCAAGTCGAGATCGGTGGCGCCGACACCGGTACGCTGAGCGACAACGCCCTCTCCGATTTCCGCGCCCGCAACATCGGCTTCATCTTCCAGAGCTTCAACCTCGTGCCGGTGCTCTCGGCCTTTGAGAACGTCGAGTATCCACTTCTCATGGTCGGCATGGCGGCGGCCGAGCGGAGGAAGAGGACGCTCGCCCTCCTCGAGGCGGTCGGGCTTGCAACGCAGGCGCGCCAGCGTCCGAACGAGCTCTCGGGCGGACAGAAGCAGCGCGTCGCCATCGCCCGCGCCCTCGTCAAAGGCCCGCAGATCGTTCTCGCCGACGAGCCCACCGCCAATCTCGATACCGAGACCGGCGCCGCGATCATCGACCTCATGCGCAGCATCCAGATGGAGTCGCGCACGAGCTTCATCTTCTCGACGCATGATCCGCAGCTCATGTCCCATTCTGACGAGACCTTCACGATCCGCGATGGCGGGCTCGTCGGCCACGAGATCAGGAGCCGCGCATGAGCAGCCTCCTCAAGATCGCGTTCCGCAATATCCTGCGCAATCGCCGCCGCTCGGGCATGACGGGCTCGGCCGTCGCCGCCGGCGCGCTCGCGATGCTGCTCTTCGGCGGCTTCGCTGGCGCCATCTTCACCCAGATCGAAACCGCGAACGTAGAGCGCATCGGCCATCTCACGGTCTTCCGCGCCGGGTATTTCCTCTTCGGCGCCGGCAACCCCGCAGGCTATGGCATCGATCACTATCGCGATGTGATGGCGCTCATCGGCAATGACCCGGTGCTCGGGCCGATGATCAACGTTATCACGCCGACGCAGTCGCTTGTCGGGATCGCCGGCAATTTCAGCGGCACCAATGACGCCGCCAAGACTTTCCTCGGCACGGGCCTCGTGCCGTCCGACCGCGACCGCATGCGCGAATGGAACGAATACGGCACCGCCGCGCCTTACACGCCCGACCACCGCCTCGCCGATAACGACGAAACGCGGGGCCTCGTCGGCGGCGGGCTCGCCCGCATCCTGGGCCTCTGCGCCGAGTTGAAGCTGACGGATTGCCCGGCGCCGCCTGCGAGCACCGATGAGGCGGAAGGGCCGGTGAGCGCCGAAATTGCCGACCTCGCCGCGCGGGAGAAAGGCGACACCACCCAGGCGGACGGCATGCCGGAGATCGATCTGCTCGCCGCCACCGCGCAAGGCGCCCCCAACATCGTGCGTCTCTCGGTAAGCGGCGCCGAGCCGCAAGGCGTGAAGGAACTCGACGACAATTACGTCGCCATGCATCTGGCCCTGGCGCAGCAGCTCGTCTATGGCCGCGGCGAGCACAAGGTCACGGGCATCGTTCTGCAGCTTCATCGCAGCGAGGATCTGCGCGCGGCGCGTGCCCGGCTCGAAGGACTGATCGCGGCGAAAAAGCTTCCGCTCGAGGTGCGCGATTTCGGCGAGATCAATCCCTTCTACGGCCAGGTCGTGCGCCTCTTCGGCGCGATCTTTCTCTTCATCGCCCTCGTCATGGGCGTGATTGTGCTCTTCGCCGTCGTCAACACCATGACCATGAACGTGATGGAGCGCACCAACGAGATCGGCACCATCCGCGCGCTCGGCCTGCGCCGCGGCGTCATCCGGCGCCAGTTCGTGGCCGAGGGGCTAATCCTTGGTGCGTTGGGCGCCACGGCCGGAATTGTGCTGGCGCTCGCGGCCGCGATCCTCATCAATCATGCGGGCCTGACCTGGGTTCCGCCGGGCAACGCCAATTCCGTTCCGCTTCGCGTCGCGCTCTGGGGTCGGCCGGTGTTGATCCTCGGCACCTGGTTCGTGCTCGTGCTTGTGGCGACGCTGGCCGCGCTCTTCCCCGCGAACCGTGCGGCGCGGCTGCCGGTAGTCGACGCGTTGCGCCACGTCTGAGGAGCATCGCCATGAGACAAGCGATTCTCGTCCTCTGCCTCGCGCTCGCCACAGCATCCGCGCACGCGCAGACACCGCAGGAGATCGTCGCGAAGGCCGATGCCGTGCGCAATCCCGGCAAGCCCTTCCGCACGACCGACCTCCTGACCGAGTACGTCTCCGGCAAGCCGCGCGCCGACGACTCGCTCGTCGTCTATTCGAAGGAGGACCCGGCGACGCACCAGTTCCGCAACGTCGTCCATTATGTCGCGCCGCCGCGCGACGAGGGGAAGATGGTATTGCTCGACGGGCATGTCTTGTGGTTCTACGACCCGTCGTCGAAGGCCTCGGTGCGCATCTCACCGCAGCAACGCCTGATCGGTCAGGCGGCGATCGGCGACATTCTCACGGTCAATTTCGCGATCGACTACACGGCTGCGCTCGTCGGCACCGAGACGATCGAGGATGCCGCGCGCCAAAACCGCACCACATGGCATCTCGACATGAAGGCCGCGAACGACCAGGCGACCTATAGCCGGGTCGAAGCGTGGGTCGAGCAGGGAACGTTCTATCCGATCAAGCTCAAGGCCTATTCCGACAGTGGGCGGCTTTTGAAGATTCTCTACTACCGCAATTTTGAGCAACGGCTCGATAGCCTCCGCCCGAGCGAGGCCATCATCATCGACGCGGTCGACAGCTCGCTTGTCACGACGGTCAAGTTCGGCGACAGCCGCTATCAGGACATTCCCGAGGCATGGTTCCACCGCGATTACCTGCCGCGGATTCCGGCCGAGTGATGCGCGGCGCCGCGCCCCTTGCCTTGGCGGTGGTACTTGCGGCGGCCGGCGCGCGGGCCGACGAGAACAGCGACCTGAACCTCATCCCCGAAGCGGCCCAGCCGGGCGCCGCGGGCACCCCCGCACCTCCGTCTGCCCCAACGGCAGGCGCCGGCAGCGGCCGCCTTTATCTCGAGGACACGGCCAACATCAACGTCATCCGCAGCCCTCTTCTCGTGCCCGCGCCACCGCCGCCGCCGCAGGATTGGGAGGAGCGGCTCTTCTTCGACGCGCGCGAGCAATGGAAGCTCGGCGATGGGCTCAGCGCCGATTACAGCGGGCGCCTCAATTTGCGTGCGTCGGACCGTATCGACATCCCGACGCATGAGAACATCCGCCACGATTTCCGCGAGGGTTATTTCACCTGGACACCGGCGGACGGCCTGTTCCTCGATGCCGGCCGCATCAACCTCAAGAGCGGCGTCGCCGCCGGCTATAACCCGACCGATTTTTTCAAGACCCACGCCGTCGTCGAGCCCATTTCGCAGGACCCGGCCGTGCTGCGCGAGGACCGGCTCGGCACTGCGATGGTGCGCGCGAGCTATGTTGGCGAGCGCGCCTCCGTCATCGCCGCGTTCGCACCCCAGTTCGAGCACGAAAGCCCCGTGTTCAGTTACGCGAATCTGCCGAGCTTCGATCCGACCTTCGGCCGTACCAACGCGCATCCGCGCCTCTTGCTCAAAGGGAGCTTCGATTTCGGCGCCGACATCGCGCCGGAGCTGCTGCTCTATCGCGAGGGCGCGAACACGCGCTTCGGCGCAAATCTCACGCGCGGGATCGGCCAGAAGATCGTGGCTTACGCCGAGTGGGCCGGCGGCGAGGAGACGAGCCTCGTCGACCAGGCGTTGGGCTATGGCCGCGCCACCGGCACCATCCCCGAGGCCGCGCCCGCCGTGCTGCCGGACAGCGGGCGGAAATCCTTTCGCAACGATGCGACGATCGGCTTTTCCTACGCGACCGAGTTGAACGTCACCTTCAATTTCGAATATCATTATGCCGGCGACGCCTTCACGCATGCGGACTGGCGCACATGGTTCACGCAAGGCGAACGACTTCAGGCGATCCCGGGCGTCGATCCCCAGCTCTGGTACATCCGCGCCTATGCGCTCGACATTGGCCAGCCGGTCAGCCGTCAGGGCGCGTTTTTGCGCTTCGATTGGGTCGATGCCTTCGTGCCGAAGCTTGAGCTGCAGGGCTTCATCAATGTCGACCTCTTCGACGGATCGCAGTTCGCTCAGCTCGAAGCCGACTACTACCTTTCGAACCTGTGGACCGTCGGCGCCATCGCGGCCACCGACCTCGGCACGCGCCACAGCGACTTCGGCAGCCTGCCGCAGGCGGCGAGCTTCCTCGTCAAGCTCGCGCGCTATTTCTAGACTTCGGTCAGGCCGCCGTCGCCCGTTCCGCCGCCGGCACGCGCGTCACGGCGTGCGCCTGCAGCGCCGGCAGGACTTCGCGGCCGAAGCGGCGAAGCTGCTCCAGATACTGGCGATGCGGCATGGCGCCGTTGTTCACATTGATGAGGATGGAACCGGCACCGGTCCGCTCGGCCAATGCGATGAGGCGGTCCGTCACCTCTTTCGCCGAGCCGAACATCAGCTTGCCCGATTCCACCCGCGCCTCGACGTCCTTGAGCTCCATCATGCGGATCTTGCTGCGATCGAGCCCGCCGACGGTGCGGTTCTCCGGCCGGACGTAATTGTGTGACGAGGTCGCGGCATAGCCCGGGCCCAGTTCGACATTCTTGCCGGCCTCGGTGATGGTGCCGTGATGCCACAGGGTCTGTGTGAAATAGAGATATGACGGCGAATATTCCGCGATCGCCGTCTTCTTGCTGTCGGCGACGAACGTATCGGCCACGACGCAGAGATGATCGGGCGTGATGCGATGGCCGGCGCCAGCCAGGGATTTTGCGAAATGCCCGACGACGTCCTCGGTCAAGCCCGGCGTCACGTCGGTGATGACGGCGCTGAGATTATGCTTGCCCGCCCATTCGATGGTCTCCTGGCTGCCGGTGAAGGGAACCCACACCGGCGGGTGCGGCTGCTGATAAGGACGCGGCCAGATCGCGATATCCTTGAACTGCCAGAATTTGCCCTCGTGCGAAAACACTTCCTCGGTCCAGGCCTTGATGATGATCTCGTAGGCGTCCTCGAAGCGCGCGCGGGATTCCGCGGGCGCTATGTTGAAGACTCCGTACTCGCGCGGTGCGCCGCGCGCGAAGCCCGAGAGGATGCGGCCGCGCGACATGAGGTCCGCCATGGCCAGCTCCTCGGCGATGCGGAGCGGGTTGTGCATCGGCAACAGATTGCCGAGGATCAGGAATTTGAGCCTCTTCGTACGCTGTGCCGCGGCCGCGGCCATCATGTTCGGCGAATTCATGAGGCCGTGCACGGTCGTGTGATGCTCGTTGAGGCCGACGCCGTCGAAGCCGAGCCGGTCCATTTCCTCCCACGCCTCGAGATGCTCCTCGAAGGTGCGTGCGCCGACCTCAGGGTCGAAATGCCGCGGCGGCAGCGGGTACGGAATGTAGCGGCGAGCCTTGAACTCATCGAACTGCCGGCCATAGGCCATAAGGTCGAACACGAAGACCTTCATCGTTAACTGTCTCCTGGAGATCGGGGATCGGAGCGAAGGGCTCGCCGGGCGGGTAGAGAAAACGATCTTAGAGCACGATGTTGATAAGTCGTACCGTCCTCTTGATGGTCGGGCTGGCACGCCCGGCGCGCGCGGCTTATCGTGGCGCGGTCCATGGCGAGCCGATCCCGCGCGAAGACACCGGCCGAGTTCGAAGCGGCGATCCGCGCCGCAATCCATGTGCCGCTCGCCGAGCTCGAGGTCACGGCGTGGGTCACGCAAGAGCCCGTGCCGTTTGCGGCGCGCGAGACGGGCCGCCGCATCGATCTTCGCCCCGGCCAGCGCTGGAGCGACGAGCCCTTCGATTGCGCCTGGTTCCGCTTCCGCGGCACGGTTCCGCAAAGCGCCGCGGGGCGCGAAATCGTTCTCCTCATCGACGTGAACGGCGAGGCCTGCGTCGTCGATGATGCTGGTAATCCTGTCCTGGGCCTCACCAACGGCAGCTCTGTCTTCACGCGCGAGCTGGGCGATCCGGCCAAGCGCGTCGTGCCGATCCTCGCTGCGGCCCGCGGCGGCGAGCCGGTCGAGCTCTGGGCCGATGCCGGCGCCAACGACCTCTTCGGCAAGCGCCAGGAGAACGGCACGCTGGCGCTCGCGGCGATCGCCGCGCGCAATCCCGCGCTCGCGGCGCTTGCGCATGACTTCGCCGTCCTCAACGATCTTCTGCCGCTGCTGCCGGCCGAAGGCGCACGTGCTGGCGAAATCCGGGCGGCACTTGCGGACGCATGTGGCGTTCTGAACAATTTCACGGAGACGGAGGCGGAGCAGGCGCGCGCGCTTCTTGCGCCGGCCTTGCAAAAACGCGGTGGCGGCAATCTCGCCGTGAGCGCGGTCGGCCACGCGCATATCGATCTCGCCTGGCTCTGGCCCATCCGCGAGACCATGCGCAAGACCGCGCGCACCTTCGCCACCGCGCTGGCGCTGATGGAGCGCTATCCCGACTACGTCTTCGGCGCGAGCCAGCCGCAGCAATATGACTGGATCAAGCGGCAGCATCCTGCGCTCTATGGCCGCATCAAGGCGCGCGTCGCCGAGGGGCGGTGGGAGCCGCAGGGCGCGATGTGGGTCGAATCGGACCTCAACCTCGCCGGCGGCGAAGCCCTCGTGCGCCAGATCGTCTACGGCACGCGCTTCTTCCGCGAAGAGTTCGGTGCGTCGCCGACCTGCCTTTGGGAGCCCGACGTGTTCGGATGCAGCGGCGCCGTGCCTCAGCTCCTCGTGAAAAGCGGCGTCGAATTCTTCATGACGCAGAAGTTGTCCTGGAACTGGGTGACGCGCTTTCCGCATCACACCTTCTGGTGGGAAGGGATCGACGGCTCGCGCGTGCTCGCGCATTTTCCGCCTGAGGATACTTACAACAGCTCGGCAGCGCCCCGCGCCGTCTACAAGGCGGCAACGAATTTTGCCGAGCGGGCTGTATCGGACCGCGTGCTGCTCCTGTTCGGGATCGGCGACGGTGGCGGCGGGCCTAGCGAAGACCATCTCGAATTCCTGGCGCGCGAGCGCGATCTCGATGGTCTCGCGCCGGTGGTGCAGGAGAGATCGGACGCTTTTTTCCGCCAAATCCGCAACGACGCGGCGCGCTATCCGGTCTGGCGCGGCGAGCTTTATCTCGAGCGGCACCAGGGCACCTACACGACGCAAGGTCGCAGCAAGCGTATGAACCGCGCGCTCGAGCTTGCGCTGCGCGAGCTCGAATTCGCGGCCGCGATAGCGGCAGCGCTCACGGGCCACGCCTATCCGCGCGCGCGGCTCGAAGAGATATGGAAGGAGGTGCTGCTTTATCAGTTCCACGACATCCTGCCCGGCTCATCGATCGCGCGTGTCTATGATGAATCGCTCGTGCGCTACGAGGCGCTCGCGGCCGAGGTCGCGGCGCTGACGGCGGCGGTGGACGCATCGCTCCTCGCCGCGATCGGCGCTGGTGATGCAGCGCGCCCCGCCGCAGTGCTGAATAGTCTCTCTTGGCCGCGCCGCGAATGGCTGCGGCTCGGCGCGGGCTGGGGGCGCGCGCGCGCGCCGGCGATGGGCTATGCCATAATCGATGCCGCCGCGGCGGAGTCGTGTGAAGCGCTAATGGTGGCGCCCGACCTGCTCGAGAATGATCTGCTGCGCCTCGAATTCGCGGCTGACGGTTCGCTCGTGCGCATCTACGACAAGGAGAACGAGCGCGAGGTGCTCGCCCCTAGTGCTGTTGGCAACGTGCTCGCCGTCTACGCCGACAGCGGCGATGCGTGGGACATCCCAATGGATTATCGCGAGCGCGCGCCCGAGCGCTTCGTGCTCGAAAGCGCCGAGCCCGTCGTCGATGGTCCGCGCGGCATTCTGCGCACGCGCTACCGGTACCAGGACTCGACGCTCGAGCAGGACGTGGTGCTGTGCGCCGAGAGCCGCCGCGTCGATTTCGTGACGCGCGTCGACTGGCGCGAGCGTGGCCGCATGCTGCGCACGAGCTTTCCCGTCGCGGTCGCCGCGCGCGAGGCGACCTGCGGCATCCAATTCGGTTCGATCCGCCGCCCGACCCATGCCGACACGCCCGCCGACCGTGCGAAGTTTGAGATCTGCGCCCAGAAATGGGTCGATATCTCGGCCGCGACCTATGGCGTGGCGCTGCTTGATAATTGCAAGTACGGTCATCGGGTGCAGGACAACATCCTCGACCTCAACCTGCTGCGGAGCCCGCAAGCGCCCGATCCGACAGCGGACCGTGCCGCGCATCTTTTCACCTATGCGCTCTATCCGCACGCGGGCGATCACGTGGCGGGCGGCGTTGTGCGCGCGGCCTACGAGCTCAACATGCCGCTGCGCGTACTCGGACCCCCGCACGGCGCGGGCCTGCCGCCGCGTGCCTCCTGGTTTGAGCTTTCCGTGGAAAACATTGTCATCGAGACAGTGAAAGAGGCGGAAGACGGACAGGGCATCGTCCTACGCCTCTACGAAGCGGCGGGGCGTGCGACCGCGGCCGAGCTGCGCTGCGGCTTCGAACTGGCGGCGGCCGCGCTGACCAATCTCATGGAGGAGGGCGAGGAGGCGCTGCCGCTCGCGGGGAATGCGGTTCGGCTAGACTTTCGCCCGTACGAAATCCATACGCTGCGGCTGCGGATCGATCGCGCCAAGGGATGAGTCTTGGAGAGACGGCATCAGGTCATCATCATTGGCGGCGGCCCGGTCGGGGTTGGGCTCGCGGTCGAATTGGGCTTGCGCGGCATCTCGTGCGCGCTGATCGAACGCCGCCGCGGCCTGCAGAACATTCCGAAGGGCCAGAACCTTTCGCCGCGCACGCTCGAGCATTTCTGGCGCTGGGGCTGCGTCGACGAGCTGCGGGCCGAGCGCCTGCTGCCGCGGCCCTTTCCCATCAGCGGCATCGTCGCCTATGGCAATCTCATGAGCGATTATTGGTACGCGCCACCGCAGCGCGAGCTCATCCGCGAATATTACTATCAGGATGTCGAGCGCTTGCCGCAGTACCTCACGGAAAAGGTGCTGCGTGCCAAGATGGCGAACCTGCCTGGCGTCGCGGCGTTCTACGGCTGGGCGGCAGGAAGCGTGACGCAGGACGACAACGGCGTCCGCGTCAGCATCGCCGAGGAGGGCGGGACGGGCCGCATGGTGCTCGAGGGCGATTATGCCGTCGGCTGTGACGGCGCGCATTCGAGCGTGCGCGACCAGATCGGCATCGAGCGGAGCGGCGCCGACTTCGACCAGCTCATGGTGTTGGCGGTGCTCCGCTCGCGCGAGCTGCACGAAGGCTTGAAGCGCTTTCCCGAGCGCTCGACCTACAACGCGCTTCACCCCGACCACAAGGGCTTCTGGCAATTCTTCGGCCGCATCGTCGTCGGCGAGAGCTGGTTCTTCCACGCGCCCGTGCCGGCAGGAACGACGCGCGACAATTTCGATTTCACCGCGCTTGTCCATCGCGCCGCGGGATTTCCCTTTGCGGCCGAGTTCGACCATGTCGGCTTTTGGGACCTGCGCGTTTCGGTCGCCGACAAATACCAAGTGGGACGCGTCTTCATCGCCGGCGACGCCGCGCACAGCCATCCGCCCTATGGCGGCTTCGGCCTCAATAGCGGGCTTGAGGACGTGACCAATCTCGGCTGGAAGCTCGCCGCCAAGCTTGCCGGCTGGGGCACCGATGCACTCCTCCAATCCTATAGCGAGGAGCGGCGCCCGATCTTCCACGAGACCGGCGAGGATTTCATCGCCGCGCGCATCAGGACCGACCAGAAATTCCTCGACCGTTACAGTCCCGCGCGCGACCGCGCCGAATTCGAGCGTGCCTGGGCCGAGCGGCCGAAGGCAATGGCGGGCTCGCTGCAATCTTACGAGCCCAATTACGAGGGTTCGTCCGTCGTGAGCGGCCCGCCGGGCGGCAAATGCACGGCGCACGGCATCCATTCCTGGGCCGCGCGCGCGGGCCATCATCTCGCGCCGCAAAAGCTGTCGTCGGGCGGAAATGTGTTCGAGGCGCTTGGTTCGGACTTTAGCTTGCTCGCCTTCGGCGCCGACGATGCGCCGGTTACCGCATTCGCGAGCGCGGCGCGCCGGGAGAACGTGCCGCTCACGATCGTGCGCGACAGCTTCGATGGCGGGCGCGAAGCCTATGGCGCGCGGCTCGTGCTGGTACGGCCCGACGAATATGTCGTCTGGACCGGCGACGGCGCGCCTCGTGACGCAGCGGCGCTGCTGCGCCGCGTCGTCGGCGCCTGAAGCCGCGAGGTAAGCATGAAGCTCGGATTCCTCGTGGGATATTCCGGCGCGGAGATGCGGCTGCCGTTGGACCGCGTGCTCGAAGCCGAGCGGCTCGGCTTCGATTCCGTGTGGACGTCGGAGGCTTATGGTTCGGATGCGGTGTCGCCGGCCGCCTGGATCATGGCGCAGACGAGCCGGATCAAGGTCGGCACATCGATCATGCAGATGCCGGCGCGCACGCCCACGGCGACGGCGATGGCGGCGATGACCCTCGACGCGCTTTCGGGCGGCCGCTTCATCCTCGGCCTCGGGCCTTCGGGTCCCCAGGTCGTCGAAGGTTGGTACGGCGTGCCCTACGGCAAGCCGCTGCTGCGCACACGTGAATATATCGCGATCATCCGCAAGATCCTGGCGCGCGCCGAGCCGCTCACGCACACAGGCGAGCATTACCAGATTCCTTATGCCGGCCCCGATGCGACCGGGCTGGGCAAGCCGCTCAAAAGCATCATGCACGGCAATCCGCGCCTCAAGATCTATACGGCCACCATCACGCCGGCGAGCATCCGCAACTCGGCCGAGATCGCCGACGGCATGTTCCCGATCAACATGAATCCCGAGCGCTTCGAGTTGTTTGCCCCACATCTCGAGGCGGGCTTCGCCAAGGCGGGCGGCGGCAAAAGCCTTGCGACCTACGACGTCTGTCCGTTCGTCCCGGTATCGATGGACGACGATCTCGAACGGGCGCGCCTGCCGATCAAGCAGAACCTCGCGCTCTATATCGGCGGCATGGGCGCGCGCGAGAAGAATTTCTACAACGAATACGCCAAGCGCCTGGGCTACGAGGAAGCGGCCGCCGCGATCCAGGACGCATACCTCGCGGGCCGCAAGAACGAGGCGGTGGCCGCGGTGCCCGATCGGCTTGTGGACGAGATCGCGCTCGTGGGCCCTGCCGCGCGCATCCGCGACCGCCTCGAAGCGTGGAGGGAGGCGGGCAAGCGCGGCCACGTCCACGCCATGCTTTTGGGCGGCGGCGCCAGCGTCGCCGCAATGCGCGTCATCGCCGAGGCCGTGCTTTAGGGCGCGATCGCGCCGTCGCAATACGTTCTAATGACTGTCATTGCGAGCGCAACGAAGCAATCTCGGGGGAGTGCTTCGTCGCTTCGCTCCTCGCAATGACGGCGTAAGGTTTGAGGGTCGGCTGAGCCCTACCTGATGAGGCCCTCGGCCTTCATCGCCTCCTGCACTTTGGGCCGTGCGCGTACCCGCTCCATGTAGCCTTGTACGTTGGGCCAGGGCGTGAGCTCGATCTTCTGGATGCGCGTCCAGTTGGTGATCGTGAAAAGATAGGCGTCGGCCACGGTGAAGTGGTCGCCCATGATGTACTGCTTGCCGGCGAGCTTGCCGTCGAGAAACTGATAGCGCTCTGCAAGCGTGTCGCGCGCGATCTTCTTGTAGTCCTCGGGCGTGTTCGGCTTGAACAGCGGCGTGAAATTCTTGTGCAGCTCCGACGTCGTGAAATTCAGCCACTCCATCAGGTGATAGCGCTCGATCGTGCCGGCCGCGGGTGCCAAGCCCGCGGCGGGATTGCGGTCGGCCACGTACTGCACGATCGCCGGTCCCTCGGTCAGCCGGTCGCCGTTGTCGAGCTCAAGCACCGGCACCATGCCCTTGGCATTGACGTCGCGGAAATTACCGCCTGTCTTGATCTCCTTGCTGCGCAGGTCGACCTGGGCCAATTCGAACGGAACCCCTGCCTCGCGAAGCGAGATGTGCGGCGACAGCGAGCATGCGCCGGGCGAGAAATAGAGTTTCATGTCCTGCTCTTTCCCTGGAAAGCGTGTGCGGTCCATTTTGAAGGCCGCGCCACGGTGCCTTCAAGCGGGAAGCACCGCGCCTCACGCATGGCAGACCGGGCGGAGGAGCTAACGCACGCCCACTTCGTCGAGGTGGTTGAGAAGGTCGCGCGGATCCTCATAGAAGAGCAACGCGGTCGTTCGCGCCTGGCTCATGGTTCGCTCCGCAAGCGAACGGGGGCGGGCGCGGCCAAGTTTCGCCTATGGCAGGGTGAGCCCGCTGTCGCGGCTCACGAGGAAGAGGTCGCGCCGCTCGCAGAATTCGCGCACGATGAACGCAAGCGCTTCCGGCCGATCGCGCTCGACCTCGTTGCCGGATTCGTAGGCGAACATCAGGTGGCAATCTGGCAGCAGCGTGCGGTAGCGGTCGCCTTCGTCGGGCGCGTGGGCCCCCTTCGTGCCGAAGAGCGCGAGCACCGGCCGCTTCAGCTCGCCGAGCCGCTGTTCGAGTGCGCCGCCGCGCGCGGCAAGCGCGGTCGGGCCCACGAGCACGACAGCACCGGTCTCGGCCGGACGTGCAAGCGCGAGCCACAATACCGCGGCGGCGCCCGCGCCATGCCCGATGAGGTCGAAGCGGCGAACGCCAAGCGCGGCGAGGGCGGCACCGATGCGGCCCGCCAATGACTCGGGCGCGGCTCCGTCATCAGCGAAGATGAATACGTGCCGGTCCTTGGCAAGTAGGTGATGGGCCGGTGCCGGCGTTGTGCTCGCCGCCACGACGACGATCGCCTCGCCTGCTCCGGCCTCGGCATAGGCGATGCCGCTACCCCCGCCGGCCACCGTGCGGAATTCCGCGCTCACGTCACAGCTCGCGCATACGCGGCAGCACCTTGGTGCCGAACAGCTCGATCGAGCGCAGCGTCTTGTCGCCGAGCTGCGCCCCCACGACGAGATCGAGGATTCCGGCGCCAAGCTCGTCGCGGATGCGCCGTACCTGCTTGAGCGCCGTCTCGGGCGAGCCGACGATCACCTGGCCAAGCTCGATGCGATCCGAGAGCTCGCGCCGCGCGTTGCGCTGCGATTGCTCCTGGAGCTGGCTGCCGTAGTAGCTTGTATCCTTCACCGCTTCCGAGATCGCGGCGTTCTGATCCGTGAGCGCCACGCGCGGCGGCAGCGCCGAGAGATCGGCGAAGGCCTGCTCGTCGGACTCCGCCACGTGGAACATGGCGCGATAGATCACCTGGTCCGGCGGCGGGTCCCAGCCGTCGCCGTGCGCCACGGCGCGGTAATGCTGCACCGCCTTTTTCGCCATCGGTACGGTGGTGAAGGCGAAGCCGATGCCGATGCGGTTCTTGGCCGCGAACTCGCCGGCCTCGGGGCTCGAGCCTGACATGTAGATGGGCGGGTGCGGCTTCTGCACCGGCCGCGGCCAGATCGCGATGGCGCGGTACTGGTAGTAGCGGCCGAGCCAGCCGAAGGGCTGCTGCTCGGTCCAGGCGCGGCGGATCAGATGCAGCGCCTCGGCGAAGCGCTCGCGCGATTCCGACGGGTTGATGTTGTAGGTCACGTACTCGTTGGGCGTGCCGCGCAGCATGCCGGCGACGACACGCCCGCCCGACATGGTGTCGAGCATCGCGAATTCCTCGGCGACGCGCACCGGGTTGAGGATGGGGATGGTGGGGCCCAGCACGGCGATCTTGGCGCGCTTCACGACTTGCGTCAGCGCGCCTGCCATCACCATCGGATTGGGCGTCAAGGAAAAGGCCGAGTAGTGATGCTCCGCCGTCGTCACCCAATCGAAACCGAACTCGTCGGCGCAACGGAACTGCTCGAACGTCGTCTCCATCGAGCGCTGCGCCACCTCGCCGGAAAATGTGTCGGCGGCCAAGGGCCAGATATCATGCGGCGCCGGGCCCATGTAGCGCGCCGTGCAGAAAAGCGAGGCCTTCATCCGGGATTATCCGTCATGGCTGGCAGGTATTGTTCGGTGGTGAGCTTCGAGAAATCGAGCGGGCTGTCGAGGACCTTGAGATCGGTGAAGATGGTGCGAAGCCGGTCGAGCGCCGCGGGCTTGAAGCGGCCATCGGTCGAGAACCCCCGCATCAGCAGATCGTAATCGCGCGCCTCGACCGCGGCCGAGAATCCGGTGATCTTGCTCGTGATCGCGACGGTCTCGTCCTTGTGGGTGCGCATATAGGCGATCGACTCATACCACCCACTGAGGAAACGCCGCACGCCATCCGGATCCTTTTGCAGGATCGCGGTGCTGGCGAAGATCGTGAAGAGTTCGAAATCGCCTTCATAGGCCGAGGTGGGGACAAGGAAGTGGGCGGTGCCCTGTTCCTCGAGCCACAATCCCGCGCCCGTATTGGCGAGGAACCCATCCACCTGGTGCGTCTTCAGCGCGGCGTTCTGAATCGAAGTCGCGCCCCCAATCGCGACCGGCATAGCGCCGTCGGTGCCCCAGCCTTTGACGCGGTTGAGTTCCTCGACGAGCCAATAGGTAAGAGAGCCCGAGCCCGTGACGCCAATCTTCTTGCCCTTTAACCCATCGACGCTGGTGATGCCTGAACCGCTTCCGACCGTGATGCCGAGGAAGCCGGGCGAGGACGTGATCGAGCCGACGGCTAGCTCGGGGGCGCCTTTGGCGGCGAGGGCGAGGTCCGTGCCGCCGCTCAGCGCGATGTCGATGCTGCCCGCGTTGAGCGCCTGCTGCAGCTTCAATCCGCCGGTAAAGTCGTAGCCCTCGATCTCGAGCCCGTGCTTCTCGAAGATGCCTTTGGCGACGCCAACATCGACCGGCACGAAGCCGAAATTCACCACCGCCTTGCCGACGCGCAGTGTCCCGGCGTGAGCCATTGTCGCGCCCGCCAGCACAAGCGCCGCGGCACACCACAGCAACGGACGAGCGACCGGCACTGCGCTCATTATTGCGCGGCGAGCGCGCCGTGGACGAGATAGGTCTCGGCCTTGGCGTAGTCGAAGGCGATGGGCTCGATCTTGCCGGCGACGATCTCGTCGATGCGCGAGTCCGGCAGCGGATGGCTGAACTGCGAGTTCCGCATGTAGAGCCGAAGCCGCAGAATCTCGCACGTGATGGCGATGACCTCGTTCCAGTCGGCCGGCGTGAGGTCATCGATGTCGGTGCCGAGCAGGCCCCACATCATATGGCCGAACTCATCGTCATAGACCTTCTGGCAGGCGCGGCCGATACTGCCGTCGACGCCCGGCCGGCCCTGCAGCTTCGCGCCCTCGGAATAGAGTGTGCAGTAGCCGCCCTCGGTGAATCCGGTGGCGCGCGCATATTTCTTCACATTCGTGCGAATGTGGTGGCGGTATTTCGCTAGCGCGTCCTCCTCCGGCCAGATCGCGAGCTCGTTTGCCTTGATGCGCGGCTCGCCGGGCTCCAGAAGACTGTCGTAAATGTCGGCGAAGAGGCAGTAATGCGTGAACTCGTCGTGCACCTTGTCCAAAAGCTCGCGCACCTCGTGGCGGTCGACACCCTCATCGAGCTTCGGCACCAGCCGCATCAGCTCGCGCGCGAGCTCACTTGGCATCGCCACCTCGACCGTCGGCCCCGGGAATTTCGCGACGCCCACATATTCTTTCCAGCATTGGCGCTTCAGCCATTTTTTGTCGGTGTCGCGATTGCGGATGGGCGAGGTCCAATAGGTGCGCACGATTTCCGCCTCGCCGGCCCAGAGCGGCGCGTTCGCCGTGATGAGCCGCCTCACATTTTCAGGCACGGGCATGGCCGATCCCTTTCCTTGCGTGGCCAGTATAGGCGCGCGGCGCCGGCCGGCAGGACTCTCTTTTTTGCGGCGCCGATGACGACTAGATTTCCGCCATGAGTGATGCCGGCTCTCTTCCCGTCATCGTCGCCGGCGGCGGCATCGGCGGCCTTGCGGCCGCGTTGGGCCTTGCGCAGAAAGGCTTCTCCGTCGTCGTGCTCGAGCGCGCGCCCGAGCTTGGCGAGATTGGCGCCGGCATTCAGCTCGGCCCCAATGCCTTCCACGCCTTCGACTATTTGGGCGTGGGCGAAGCCGCGCGCGCCATGGCCGTCTATATCGATCAGCTCCGTCTCATGGACGCGCTGACGGCCGAGGAGATCATGCATCTCGATCTTGGCCCCGCCTTTCGCGCGCGCTTCGGCAATCCTTATGCGGTCGTCCACCGCGGCGACCTGCACAAGGTCTTTCTCACCGCGTGCCGCGACCATCCGCGGATCGAGCTGCGCGTCAACAGCGAGGTGGTTGGCTACGAGCAAGACGGCGCGCACGTGAGCGTAAAGCTCGCCACGGGCGCAGCCGTGCCAGGCTCGTTCCTCGTCGGCGCCGACGGGCTCTGGTCGAACGTGAGGAAGCAGGTGATCGGCGACGGCAACCCGCGCGTCTCCGGCCACACGACTTTCCGCTCGGTCATCCCGACCGAGCGCATGGCCGAGGATTTGCGCTGGAACGCCGCCACCTTATGGGCCGGTCCCAAATGCCACCTCGTGCATTACCCGCTTTCGGGCTGGAAGGTGTTCAACCTCGTCATCACCTGCCACAACGACGCGCCCGAGCCGGTCGCCGGCAAGCCGGTGCCGCGCGAGGAAGTGCTGCCGGGCTTCGCGCACGTGCACGAGAAGGCGCGGAAGATCATCGATCTCGGCACCGATTGGCGGCTCTGGGTGCTGTGCGACCGCGAGCCGGCGGCCAACTGGGTCGATGGCCGCGTGACGCTCTTGGGCGACGCCGCGCATCCGATGATGCAGTACATGGCCCAAGGCGCCTGCATGGCGCTCGAGGACGCCGTGTGCCTTTCGCACATGGTGGCGTCATACCCCGGCAGGGTCGAGGCGGCGCTCGCCGCCTATTGCGCACGGCGCGTGTTGCGGACGAGCCGCGTCCAGCTCCAATCGCGCGCCCTGGGCGAGCATGTCTATCACCCGGCGGGCGCCCACGCCGATCTGCGCAATGCGATCATGCGCGCGCGATCGCAGACCGACTGGTACGACGCGCTGCAATGGCTCTACGGCAGCACCGGCCTCGGCGAGAACAATT
>Ga0335077_10000809_pt1 | contig 35641 bp, 32 predicted proteins | sample Lox_Sample_31_FD_207151 | JGI IMG/M metagenome (GOLD analysis project Ga0335077, IMG submission 207151) | Soil microbial communities from Loxahatchee National Wildlife Refuge, Florida, United States - Lox_Sample_3.1 | ecosystem: Environmental > Terrestrial > Soil > Wetlands | place: USA... | reverse complement strand
TCGGCGACCGTCATGTTGGGGAAGAGCCCGATCTGCTGGATCACGTAGCCGATGCCGCGCCGCAGCTCGACCGGATCCACCGCGTCGGTGTCGCGCTCGCCGAGAAAGATCTTGCCGGCGGTCGGTGCGACCAGCCGATTGATCATGCGCAACGTCGTGGTCTTGCCGCAGCCCGACGGACCGAGCAGCACGCAGGTCTCTCCGCCGGCGACCTCGAAGCTGACGGCGTCGACGGCGGTCACGCTGCCGCGCGGCGTGGCGTAGGTCTTGCTGAGCGCTTCGAGGCGGATCATCGCCGGTCACCGTCCCGCGGCAAGGCCCTTGGGCGTGAGCCGCTTCTGCAGCTGAAGCAGCGCGTAGTCGGCGGCGATCGCGAGCAGCCCCAGCGCCAGAGCGCCCGTGACGAGCTGACGGATGTCGGACTGCGAGATGCCGCGGCTGATGAACGTGCCCAGGCCGCCGGCGCCGATGTACGCGGCGATCGCAGTCACGCCGATGTTGATGACGACCGCGATCCGCACGCCGGCGATGATCACCGGCAGCGCGATCGGAATCTCGACGCGCGCGAGCCGCTGCGGCACCGACATCCCCATGCCGATCGCCGCGGAGCGCAGCGCCGGATCGACGTTGCGGATCGCGGTGTAGGTATTGCGAATGATGGGCAGCTGCGCGTAGAGCATCGCCGCGATCACGGCGGGGAGCCAGCCGATCCCCTGGCCGATCTTCGAGAGCAGGGGAATGAGCACGCCGAAGAGCGCGATCGACGGGATCGTCATCACGATCGAGCCGAGATAGAGCACGGTGTCCGCGGTGCGCCGGCTCTGGGTGATCGCGATGCCGATCGGCACGCCGGTGATGATCGCCACGCCCACCGCCACGCACACGATCGAGAGGTGCTCGAGCGTGCGCTCGCCGATCGCAGGGAGGTTGTGCAGGATGAATGCCAGCGTTTCCACGACCGCTCCGAGGCGCGAAAGCAGCGGTCCGCCGAGCCTCAAGCGGTCCGCATCGCGCGAGAGTGTTTCAAATGCCTCCGGCTTGGTCAATCGCTCGGATGCCGCCGGCACGGACGAGCGAAAACGTGCGATAGTTCGCGTTTCGTCCCGTCATCGAGACATCCCCATGAGCGCCTCTTCGCGATCGTCGCTTCTGCAGCGCCTTGACCAGGGGCCGGTTGTCTGCGCCGAGGGCTACGTGTTCGAGCTCGAGCGCCGCGGCTACCTGCAGGCCGGCGCCTACGTGCCGGAAGTCGTGCTCGAGCACCCGGAGGTCGTCGCGCAGCTCCACCGCGACTTCGTGCACGCCGGCTCCGACGTGGTCGAGGCGCTCACCTACTACGCGCATCGCGAAAAGCTGCGCGTGATCGGTCGCGAGCGCGACCTCGAGCCGATCAACCGCAAGGCGCTGCAGATCGCCAAGACCGTGGCCGGGGAGACCGGGGCGCTCCTCGCCGGGGACGTATGCAACACCAACGTCTTCGATCCCGCAGAGGCGGGTTCGCGCAGAGCGGTCCGGGCCATGTTCGAGGAGCAGGTGGGCTGGGCGGCCGATGCCGGCGTCGACTACATCGTCGGCGAGACGTTCTCGTGGGGCGAAGAAGCGCTGATCGCGCTCGAGGTGATCAAGGCGGCGAAGCAGACCGCGGTGATCACGCTCGCGATGCATCAGGAAGACGTGACGCGCGAAGGCTGGGGGGTCGCCGAGACGTGCAAGCGGCTCGCCGATGCCGGCGCGGACGTTGTCGGGCTCAACTGCATCCGGGGCCCGGCCACGATGCTTCCGCTCCTCAAGCGGATCCGCGGCGCGGTGCGAACGCCGCTGGCCGCGCTGCCCGTGCCGTACCGCACGACGCCCGAGCAGCCGTCGTTCCAGTCGCTGCGCGACCCCCGTTGGCACGGAGACTGGGGATCGCGGCCGTTCCCCACGGCGCTCGATCCGTTCGTGTGCAACCGCTTCGAGATCGCCGAGTTCGGGCGCGAGGCGCTGGCGCTGGGGGTGCGCTACCTCGGCGTGTGCTGTGGGGCGGGGCCGCATCACATCCGCGCGCTGGCCGAGGCGGTCGGCAAGCGGCCGCCGGCGAGCCGCTATTCGGCCGACATGTCCAAGCATGCGTTCCTCGGCTCGCACGAGCGGATCAAGCAGGTGCAGAAGGAGTACGCGGACAAGCTGTGATGCGGCCGCGCGACGCTCGCAAGCCCTCCGGGCTGCCGATCGGCCGTGCTGCCGGCTTTTCTCCAGGAGACTTCCCGATGTTTGCCCGAACCGCATGGATCCTCGTCTTTCTCTGTGTTGCCGGAGCGGCCTGCGCGGACGACTCGCGCCTCGACGACGTGGCGAAGCGCGGCAGCCTGCGCGTGTGCACGCCGGGCGACTACAAGCCCTTCAGCCTCGCGAAGGCCGACGGCAGCTTCGAAGGGATCGACGTCGACCTGATGCAGGCGATGGCCAAGTCGCTCGGCGTGGAGGCGAAGTTCGTCAAGACGAGCTGGCCCAAGCTCATGGACGACTTCGTCGAGAAGTGCGACATCGCGGTCGGGGGCATCTCGGTCACGCTCGAGCGCCAGAAGCGCGCGTTCTTCACCGCGCCCTACATGGTCAACGGCAAGGCGCCCATCACCCGGTGCGAGAACGTCGCGAAGTTCCAGACCGTCGCCGACATCGACAAGCCGGGCGTGACCGTGATCGAGAACCCGGGCGGCAGCAACGAGCGCTTCGCCCGCGCCAGCTTCAAGCAGGCGAAGATCGTGATCTTCGACGACAACACGAAGATCTTCGACGAAATCCTGAAGGGCAACGCCGACGTGATGATCTCGGAGTCGGTGGAGACGATCGTCCAGTCGAAGGCGCACCCGGGGCTGTGCGCGGTGAACCCGGAGCGCCCGTTGCAGTACGGCGAGATGGCGTACCTGATTCCGCGCGGCGACGCCACGTTCAAGGCCTGGGTCGACCAGTGGCTGCACCTCGCCAAGCAGACCGGCGACTACGACCGGACGCTGGCCGCCTGGCTCAGGTAGTCTCACGACCGGAAACAGGCGACATCGGCTGCGGCGCGTCCGACCCATGGCGGCGATGCTTCCGGCGCTCGGCCTCTCCCGCGAGGAGATCTTCGCGCGGATGAAGGCATTCTCGGCCGGGGATATCGACTGGCGGCGAGGTCGCTCGCCCCTGTACGTGTTCAAGGCAAACGACGAGATCGCCGCGCTCGGCCGCGACGCCTTCGTCGAGTTCTTCACCGAGAACGCGCTGGGCGGGAAGCGCGCGTTCTTCGGATTGAAGAAGATGGAGGACGAGGTCGTGGCGATCGGCCTCGCGCTCTTTCGCGCACCCGAGGGGGCCCAGGGCTACTTCACGACTGGCGGCTCGGAGAGCATCGTCGGCGCGGTGAAGGCCTGCCGCGACTTCGCGCGCGCGCAAAGCGCTCGCCCGGACCGGCGCGGCAACATCGTCGCGCCGTACTCGGCACATCCGGCCTTCACCAAGGCGGCGCGGCTGATGGACCTCGAGCTGCGGCGCGTTCCGGTCGCGCGGGACTATCGCGCCGACGCGGCGGCGATGGCGCGCTCGATCGACGCGGATACGCTGCTCCTCGTGGGATCGGCGCCGTGCTTTTCCTACGGCACCGTCGACCCGATCGCGGAGCTGGGACGCCTCGCGCAGGAGCGCTCGCTCTGGCTGCACGTCGACGCCTGCGTGGGGGGCTACCTCGCGCCGTTCGCGCGGCGCGCCGGCTACGCCGTGCCGGAGTTCGATTTTTCCGTGCCGGGCGTCACCTCGATCTCGGCGGACCTGCACAAGTTCGGCTTCTGCCCCAAGCCCGCGTCGACCGTGTTCTACCGCACGGCGGATCGCGCGGCCTGCCAGCCCTTCGCGACCGACGACTGGCCGGGGGGAATGTTCGCGACCGCGACCCTCGTGGGGACGCGCCCCGGCGGCGCGGTTGCCGGCGCCTGGGCCACGCTGCACGCGATGGGGGAAGCGGGCTATGTCGCGACGGCGCGCGACATCATGGAGCTCGCAGCCGCCTATCGCCGCGGCGTCGAGGCGACAGGCTTCGCGGTCCTCGGCAAGCCGGACCTGTCGATCCTGGCCTTCGCGGCGCGGGACGCCGACACTCTGCGGGTCGCGGAAGCGATGGCCTCGCGCGGCTGGCTTCCGGGACTGGTGCGCCACCCTCCAGCGCTGCACCTCATGCTCTCGATGCTGCACGCTCAGGCGAAGGACGACTACCTGCGCGACCTGGCCGATTCGCTCGCCGAGGCGCGCTCGCAGCGCGGCGAGGCTAAGCTGGATGTAACCTATTAGCGCTCGAATCCACCAGGGGAGGAAACCAAGATGAACGGACCGTTCTCGCGCCGCGACGCGCTCAAGCTCGCGCTCAACATGGCTGTGGGGACCTTCGCCGGCGGCGCGCTGCTGCGCCCGCGCAGCGTTTCCGCGCAGCAGGTCGGCGCCGTGCTCGGTCACTTCGGCTCGGCCAATCCGCAGACGCTGGGCAAGGCGAATGGCGGCTTCGCGAAGGCGCTCGGCGCCAACGTCAAGACGGATTACGTGACCGTGAGCGGCGGGCCGCAGGTGATCGCCGCGATCGCGGGCAACAGCATGGACCTCTGCAACGTCGGCTCCTCGCCGATGGTCGTCGGCTTCGCACAGGGCATCAAGATGTCGATGGTCTACGTCGAGAAGTACATCACCGACAGCGAGTGCCTCGCCGTGCGCAAGGACTCGGGCATCAACACCCTCAAGGACCTGAAGGGCAGGAAGATCGGGCTGCCGTTCAACACCTCGGTGCACTTCGCGATGCTCGCCGGCCTGAAGACCGCGGGGCTCACCGCCGCGGACGTGAACCTCATCAACATCAAGGCCGATTCGATCCTGGCCACGTGGCAGCGCAAGGACATCGACGGCGCATACATCTGGTACCCGATTCTCGGCGACTGCGTCGCGGACAACGGCAGGATCCTGCTCAAGACCGGCGATCTGGCCGCCAGCGGCACGCTGGTCTTCGACGGCATCGTCGTGCGCGACGCGTTCAAGCGGGAGCATCCGGAGCTCGTGCTTGCGTATCTCAAGGAGTACGACCGGCTCGCCACGATGTACGAGAAGGAGCCGCAGGAAGTGGTGAAGGTGCTCTCGCCGTACCTCGCGATGACGCCCGAGAAGACGATGGACTACATCAACACCTTCCATCCCGTGCCGGTCAAGGAGCTCGCGAGCGACAAGTGGATGGGGCTGCCGGGCGCGAAGGACACCGGCGTGCTGCGCACGCTCCAATCGCAGGCGGAGTTCCTCAAGGCCGCCGACCAGCTCAATACCATCCCGCCGAGCTGGGCGCCGTTCGTCGACTCGACGTTCCTCGCCAAGATGGTGTGACCACCGGCGGAGCGATGCTCGAACCGGTCGCGCTGGCCGCGCCGGCGCGGCGGGCGTCGGCGAAGCTCGTCGTCGAGGGCCTGTCCAAGCGCTTCGGCGCGGGCAGGGACGCGGTGGCGGCGCTGCAGCCGATCGACCTCGCGATCGCGACCGGCGATTTCCTGGCGATCGTCGGGCCCTCGGGCTGCGGCAAGAGCACGCTGCTCAACCTGATCGCCGGGTTCGAGACGCCCACCACCGGGCGCGCGCTGCTCGACCGCCGACCGATTGCCGGCCCGGGGCCCGAGCGCGGCGTGGTGTTCCAGCAGGGCGCGCTCTTCACCTGGATGTCGGTCGAGGAGAACGTCGCCTTCGGTCCGCGCGCGCTCGGCCGCAGCGCGAGCGAAGCGCGCGAGATCGCCGCGCGCTATGTCGAGCTCGTCGGCCTGGGAGGATTCGGCAGGCGCTACCCCTACGAGCTCTCCGGCGGCATGCAGCAGCGCGTGGGCATCGCCCGTGCGCTCGCCAACGAGCCGGAAGTGCTGCTGATGGACGAGCCCTTCGCGGCGCTCGACCAGCAGACCCGCGAGCTCCTGCAGGAGGAGATCCGCGCCATCTGGCGCCGCACCGGCAAGACGATCCTGTGGATCACGCACAGCATCGAGGAGGCGCTGTTCCTCGCCACGCACGTCGTGGTGATGACCGCGCGCCCGGGCCGGATCAAGGCCGCGTTCGCCTGCGGTTTCTCGCGCGAGGCCGATCCGCTGATCGCCACCACCGCGCCCTTCGCCGAGGCGAAGCGCGCGATCGTCGCGCTCTTGCGCCAGGAATCACTCGAGGCACAGCGCCAAGAAGCCTCGGTTTCCAGCGCCGACCGATGACCGACGCCGCGGACGCCATCACCGAGGATCTCCCGCCGGCGCGGCGCACGGCGAGGCGCGATCGCTGGCTCGGGCTCGCGTCGTTCGCCGCCATGCTCGGCCTGTGGCTCGCCCTGACCGGCAGCGGGCTGTGGCCGCCGCTGGTGCAGCCGGCGTTCCTGCCCTCACCGGTCACCGTGGCGAAGACCTTCGTGAAGCTCGCGAACACCGGCTACCAGGGGCACACGCTCGCGCACCACTTCCTGGTGAGCCTGATGCGCTTCGGCGTCGCCTTCGTCTTCTGCGTGCTGTTCGGCGTGCCGGTCGGACTCCTGATGGGCATGCACAGCGGCGTGCGCGCGGCGCTCGATCCGCCCATCGAGACGACGCGCCCGATCCCCAAGCTCGCGCTGCTGCCGCTGTTCATCATCTGGTTCGGCATTGGCGAGCTCGCGAAGACGATCGTCATCATCACGGCGCTCTTCCCGCTGATTTCGATCTCAGCCATGCAGGCGGTACGCTCCGTGTCGGTGCGCAAGGTCCAGGCGGCGCAGTCGCTCGGCGCGAGCCGGGCGACGATCTTCCGGCGCGTGCTGCTGCCCGCGAGCCTGCCTGGCATCTTCACCGGCATGCGCGTCTCGGTGGGCATCGGCGTCACCATGCTCGTGGGCGCCGAGATGGTCGCCACGAGCGACGGCATCGCCTGGATGGCGCTTACGGCGGCGGACTTCGTGCAGACCGACGTGGTGCTCGTCGGCGTGCTGATCATGGCCGCGCTCGGCTACGGACTCGATCAGCTGTTTCGCGCGCTCGAGCGACGGGTCGTGCACTGGGCGGGACGCGACTGACGCGCCGGGCCGCCGCGGTGGCGGGCGGTATCATTCGAACGGAGCCTGACGATGACGAGACTCACCCTGGAGCTCGCGCTGCGCGTGATCGCAGGCGCCTTCGCGAAGGCGGCCGACATCGGCTGCGTGCCGCTGACCGTCGTGGTGCTGGATGCAGGCGGGCACGAGGTCGCCGTGCAGCGCCAGGACCGCTCGGGCATCCTGCGCGTCGAGATCGCGCGCGCCAAGGCCTGGGGCGCGCTGGGCATGGGTTACGCGAGCCGCGAGATCGCCGAGCGCGCGCAGAAAGCGCCGGCGTTCGTCGGCGCCTTGGCTTCCGTCTCGCAGGGCCGCGTGGTCCCCGCCGCGGGCGGAGTGCTGCTTCACGACGAGGAGCGCAACCTGATCGGGGCCGTCGGCATCAGCGGCGACACCTCCGATCGCGACGAGGAGTGCGCGCTCGCGGGCGTCGCGGCGGCGGGATTGAAGCCGTAGCGGAGCCGAGCCGGCTCCGGCGCACGAAAGGAGCGGCGTTGACAGCACCCGGCGGTCTTGGATAGCGTAGGCGAAGCGGCGCTGCTCGCGGCTTGCCGGGGAGGAGATCCATGGACATCAAGCGCATCGACCACTATTCGATCCGCACCACCGACGTCGAAGCCTCGCGCAGGTTCTACACCGAGGTGATCGGGCTCAGCGTCGGCCCGCGACCGGAGTTCCCGTTTCCCGGGCTCTGGCTGTACAACGGCCAGCCGCCGGCGGATCTCGAGCACTCGGCGGGCAACTACGGCATCGTCCACGTCATGGGCGTCGACCCGAACGCCCCGCAGGGACTGGTCGATACGCTGGGCTATGTCGACCCCGACACTCTCAAGGGCAGCACCGGCGCGCTCGATCACATCGCGCTCTCGGTCACCGGCCGGGGAAGCATGGTGACGCGATGCAGGAGCGCCAACGTCGCCTATTTCGAGCGGACCGTTCCCAACCTCGGCCTGCACCAGATGTTCCTGAAGGACCCGAACGGCGTGATCATCGAGCTCAATTTCCCCGCGTCGGAGGCGCCGAAGGAGAAGGACGCGGCGACGACTGAAGCGTTCCGCTGACGCTTGGCCTCGCGCGAAGCCCGCTCGTCCTCGCCGGTCATCAGCTACGAGCAGGCGCTCGCCAGCGTGCACGCGCTCGCGCCGGAGCTCGCGGCGCGGGCCGCGGAGGCCGACCGCTCCCGGCGGATTCCCGACGAGACCTTGCGCGAGCTGCACGCGACGGGACTGATGCGCGTACTGCAGCCGCGCCGCGTCGGCGGATCGGAGCTTCCCTGGGTGTCGCTGATCGACGTCGGCTCGGCGCTGGCCGCAGCCTGCGCGTCGACCGCGTGGAACTGGGCCAACTACGCGGTGCACCACTGGATGCTCGCGTTCTGGCCCGCCGAAACCCAGGACGAGATCTGGAGCGCGGATCCCGATGTGCTGATCGCCTCGTCGGTGGTGTTTCCCGCCGGCCGGGCGATCCGCGTGCCCGACGGCTATCGGCTCTCGGGGCGCTGGCCGTTCTCGAGCGGGGTCGATCCGAGCTGGTGGAACATGCTTGGCGGCATCGTCGAGGGCGAGCCTGCCGAGCTCCGCATCTTCCTCCTGCCGCGCGAGGACTATGCGGTCGTCGACAACTGGCGCGTGATGGGCCTGCGCGGCACGGGAAGCAACGACGTCGAGGCGAAGGACGTGTTCGTTCCGGAAGCGCGCAGCCTCGCGGTCGACGCCACCCGCGGCGGGGCGAAGCATCCCGGTGCGGCAATCAACCCCGGCGCGCTCTACCGCATTCCGGTCTTCGCCACGTTTCCCTACATGCTCACCGGCATCGCGCTCGGCATCGCGCAGGGCGCCTGCGACGATTTTCTGCGGACGGCGCGAGGGCGCGTGGCGCGCTACTCCGGCAGGAACCTCGCCGACATGAGCGCGATCCAGATGAAGATCGCGGAGGCCTCGGCCTGCATCGACACCGCGCGGACGATCATGCGCCGGCGCTGCGAGGAGGCCCAGGCGATCGCCGAGCGCGGCGAGGTGCCCAGGATGGCGATCAAGGCCGCCTGGCGGCGCGACGGTGCGTTCACCGCGGGACTGTGCGAGCGTGCGGTCGACGTGCTGTTCAAGTGCGGCGGCGGCGCTGCCCTTTTCGACGAGCATCCGCTGCAGCGGGCGTTTCGCGACATCCACGCCGCGACCGCGCACATCTCGATGATCTGGGAGCCTCAGGCGACGACCTTCGGTCGCGTCGCGCTGGGCCTCGAAAGCGACAATCCGACGCTGTAGGCGCTCGTCGCTCCGGCGCAGGCCGGGGCCCGAGTTCCATCGTTGTCCTTCGCGACCGAAATTGGATGCCGGCCCGCGCCGGTATGACCGGCGACAGCACCTGGCCTACATCCCCAGATACAGCTTGCGCACGAGCTCGTTGTCGGCAAGCTCTTCGCGCGTGCGGCCCTCGTAGGCCAGCTTCCCGTGGACGATGACGTAGCCACGGTCCGCGATCTTGATCGCCTGGTGGAAGTTCTGCTCCGCCATGAGGACGGTGAGCGCCCGGGCCTGCTTCAGCTCGCGGATCTTGTCGATGGTGTGGATCACGAGCAGGGGTGCGAGACCGACCGAAGGCTCGTCGATCAGCAGGATCCTGGGCGCGGTCATCAGCGCGCGAGCGAGTGTGAGCATCTGCTGCTCTCCGCCGCTCATGCTGCCTGCGAGCTGCCTGCGGCGCTGCGCGAGCACGGGAAATGTCGCGAAGCAGAACTCGAGATTGCGCGCGAGCTGGGCACGGGCGATCCGGCGGTGCGCGCCGAGGAGCAGGTTCTCCTCGACGTCGAGGCGGGGAAACAGCCGCCGGCCTTCCGGGACGAGCGAGATGCCGAGATCGACGATCGCCTCCGGCTTGAGCCCGACGAGATCGTGCTCGACGTCGTCGATGGTGGCGGTGATGCGGCCGGCCTTCGGCACGACGATGCCCATGATGCATTTCATGAGCGTGCTCTTGCCGTTGCCGTTGGTGCCGAGCAGCGCCACGGTCTCCGCGTCGTTGACCGACAGCGAGATGCGGTCGAGCACCTGGACCGAGCCGTAGCCCGCGCTCAGCTCGTCGACGCGGATGCTATTCGCCAAGGTAGGCGGTCACGACTTCGAGGTTGTTGATGACCGCCTTCGGGTCGCCGTCGGCGATCTTGCGGCCGGCGACGAGCACCGCGATCCGGTCGGAGAACTTCATCACCGCGCGCATGACGTGCTCGATCATGATGACCGCCACGCCCTGATCCTTGAGGCCGAGCAGCAGCGTCAGGATGTCGTCGGTCTCGGAGGTCGAAAGGCCGGCCATCGCCTCGTCGGAGATCAGGAGCGATGGCTTCGCGGCGACCGCGCGCGCGAGCTCGAGCTTGCGCATGTCGACCTGGGTGAGCCCGCCGGACATCGCCGTCGCCTTGTCCTTAAGCCCTACTTGCTCGAGTACCCGCATCGCCTCGTCGACGACGCCGTCGAGAGGAAGCCTGTCGTGCCCCCTGGCGGCGTAGTGCAGGGGGATGCGCAGGTTGTCGAGCACTGACATGCTGGCGAAAGGCTTCGGGATCTGGAAGCTCCGCGCGAGCCCGTGCCGGACCCGCCGGTGGGGAGGCTCCCCGCCGATCTCGCGGCCGCCGAAAAGGATCGCGCCCTCGTCGTTGCGCAGCGTGCCCGACAGGCAGTTCACCAGCGTGCTCTTGCCCGAGCCGTTCGGGCCGATCAGTCCCAGGCGCTCGCCGGGCGCGACCTCGAGATCGACGCGATCGACCGCGGTGAAGCCGCCGAAGCGTTTGGTTAGACCCGTGACGCGAAGCAGAGGCTCGGTCATCGGCTAAGTCGTCGCCCCGGCCTCAGTTGACCCGTGAACCGGGGCCCAGGTTGCTGTCAATTCCGCTCGTCCGCAACGAAATTGGATCTCGGCCTGCGCCGGGATGGCGGCGACCATCAGCTCTTCCTCCTCCGCCACGCTTCCACCCAGCCCATGATGCCGTTCGGCGCGAGCGTGACGAAGACGACCAGCAGCACGCCGACGATGAGCAGGTTCCACGCCGAAGAGACCGTGACCTGCACCACCTGCTGCACCGTGCCCAGTAGCACGGCGCCGATCAGCGGGCCGAGCCAGCTCGTCATGCCGCCGATCAGCGGCATGGCGATGCTGTTCACGGCGTAGGAGAGGTTGAAGGCCGCGCTCGGCTCGACGTACGACAGGTAATACGGCAGCGTCGTCCCGGCCATGCCCATGAGCGCCCCGCTGATCGTCGCCGCCAGGAGCTTGAGCCTGAGCGTGGGAACGCCGGCGCATTCGGCGGCGATCTCGTCGTCGCGGATCGCCGCCAGCCCCCGGCCGAAGAAGGAGCGCTCGATCGCCCTGGCGACGATGAGCGCGACCGCGGTCATGAGCACCATCGCGAAGTAGAGCAGGTGGATGTACCGCGGCAGGCCGAAGGGCACTTCGCGCGGCAGGATGATATAGGCGCCGCGTGCCCCGCCGACGTAGTTCCAGTTCACGACGAAGGTGTAGAGAACGACCGAGAGCGCGAGCGTGGCGATCGCGAAGAACACTCCCCGCATGCGCAGCGTGAGATAGCCCACCGCGAGCCCGAGGAGCCCCGCCACGAGGGTCCCGGCGACGATCATCACGGGCAGCGGGAGCTGCAGCGCCTTGTGCAGGAAGACGGTGGTGTACGCGCCCGCCGCGAAGAAAGCCGCGGAGCCGAAATTCACGTAGCCCGTGTAGCCGCCGAGCAGGTTCCAGGCGGTGGCCAGCACGATGAACTGCAGCACCGTGTACGCGGCGGACAGGAAGTAGTCGTTCGCGACCCAGCGGCTCGCCGCCATCACGGCGATGGCGATCGCGAAGGTGATCGCGGCGAACGTCCGGGTTCTCATCGGCCGAGCAGTCCCGTCGGCCTGAAGGCGAGCGCTGCGAGCAGCGTGCCGAAGGACACGGCCGGAGCCCACGACGGCCCGAAGAACGTCGAGGTGAACGACTCCGCGAGCCCGAGGATGAACGCGCCCAGCAGGGTCCCCCAGAGCGAGCCCATGCCGCCCAGCACGCACACGGCGAATACGAGCCCGATGTACTCGCGCCCGACAGCGGGCTGCACCGGCTGGATCACGATCAGGAACGCGCCGGCCACGCCGGCCGTCACGATCGACAGCGCGAAGGCGAACTCCTTCACCCGGACCGGATCGATCGCCATCAGGCGCAGTGCGAGCTGGTCCTGCGCGACCGCCAGGACCGCACGGCCGAAGAAGCTCCTCGAGAGGAAGAGCTGGAGCCCCGCCACCATGACGATCGACACGACGAAGGGAACGACGAGCCGCAGCGGAAAGTCGATCGCCCCCAGGCGCAGCGTCACCGACGAATACGGCGTCTCGACCAGGCGGTAGTCGACGCCGAAGATGAGCACCAGCGCCACCTCGGTGATGAAGAGGATGCCGAAGAAGAATGCCAGCCCGCGCAGCGACTCCTGGCCGCGCCGCTCGAAGCACAGGTAGTAGACCCGATAGATGAGCATCCCGAGCGCGAAGAACGCGGGCGAGAGCGCGATCGAGACCAGGATCGGGTCGAAGCCCAGCCGGTCGTTGACGATGTAGGCGATGTACGAGCCGACGATGATGAAGGCCGGGTGGGCGATGTTGACGACGTCGAGCATCCCAAAGGAGATCGAGATGCCCACGCTGACCGCCGCATAGAAGCCGCCGAGCAGGATGCCGGCGACAATGGCGTTCAGCACCAGCGCCGTCGGGAATTCCACAGCGTGTCGCGTCCGCGAATTCCCGACGGCTGCTCGGCGGAGATTACTTTCTGTTGTCCTGGTACGGCGTCTGCACGTCGCCGGTCTTGTACGAGGCGGGATAGAGCACGGTCACGCGGCCGGGCTTCATCCACTGCTCGAGGTCGTTACCGGCCACCGCGTGGTACTGCACCGTCAGCATCCGCGGAACGGACCATTCGCCGTTCTTGGCGAAGCGCACCTTGCCTACGTAGGTGTCGAACTCGTACTGGTGCATGTAGTCGGCGAGCTTGGTCTGGTCGAGCGAGCCGGTCGCCTTGATCGCTTGCTCGAGCACCTGCATCATCGCGTAGGCGTAGGGCGGCAGGTAGAAGCCGAGCGGATCGACGCCTTCCTTGACCGCGCGTCCCTGGTACTTAGCGAGGAACTGCTCGAGGAAGGGGTACTTCGCCGCGACCTCGGGCGTGTACGACTCGTAGTTGACGATGCCGTTCAGGAGCGGCCCGAGCTGCGTCCTGAGCGAGGCGAACTGCGGGCCGACGAGGCCGCCGCCGAACATGCGCGTCTTGAGCCCCACCTCGTTCACGGCGCGCACCATCCCGGCCGAATCGGGCGGATACGACGCGAGGAAGACGAGATCGGGATTGGTCGCCTGGATCGCCCGCACGATCGGGGAGAAGTCGACCGTGTTCGGCGGGTAGCTCTTGTCGTAGACCACCTTCAGTCCCGCCTTCTTCGCGTTCGTGCGCGCGCCTTCCAGCGCGAGCGACGGATATTCCGCGTCGGCGCCGACCAGCGCCACAGTCTGCGGCTTGGGGTTGAGCGCCATCGCGACGTGGAAGAAACCCTCCGACCAGCCAACCGCCGGATCGGGTCCGGCCGGCATGATCTGGAAGTAGCGGTCGTAGTTGAACTTCGAGTTGACGTTGAGCCCGAACAGCGACATGAACACCATGTTCCGCTGCATCATGATCGGCATCGCGGGCGCGATGACGTTGGTGCCGTAGCCGGAGACCACCAGGTCGACCTTGTCGACGTCGAGCAGCTTGTTGTAGATGCTCGGGACCGTCGAGGGATTGGTCTGATCGTCGTAGTAGACGAGCTCGACCTTGCGGCCGAAGAGCCCGCCCCTCGCGTTCACGTCCTCCGCCCAGATCTGCATCGAGATCAGCGCCGCCTTGCCGTTGCCCGCTAGAGGGCCGGTGAGGCTCATGCCGAAGCCGATCTTGAGCGGCTGCTGCGCCTGCGCGGACAGCGCGAAGGCAACGGCGGTCAACCCCGCCGACAGCCAGATCTTGAGTCTGTTCATTGTCGTCCTCCTCCTAAGGAACGACGATGCTTACACAGCGGTTTCGGCGCTGTCAATTGACGTGAGCGCAGCTCGCGTCACCCCGGCGGAGGCAGGGGCGGAATTCCGGATCATCGAGGCCACTACGTGGCTAAATTGGATCCCGGCCTCGGCCGGGATGACCATCTCGTCATTTCGCCGGCGCCTGTTCCCGATACCAGTCCGCGATCTGGCCGCAGGTCCAGTGCAGCACCCCCGGCTTCGACAGAATGTAGCGGTACAGCTCCTCCAGGTACCGGATGCGGTGCGGCACGCCCGAGATGTAAGGATGCACGCTGATCGCCATGACCCGCGGCGACCCGGCGCCCTCCTCGTAGAGCCGGTCGAACTGGTCGCGGCCGCGCCGCAGCAATTCCTCCGCGGGATGCTGCTGCACGAGCATCATGACGATGTCGTTCACCTCCACCGTGTAAGGCACGGAGACGACGGGGCCGTGCGCGGTCGCGATGGTCGCCGGCTGGTCGTCGAGCACCCAGTCGGCGACGTACTCGATGCCCGCCTCGGCGAGGTAGTCGATGGTGTCGAAAGTCTCGGTGAGCCCCGGGCTTTCCCAGCCGCGCGGCGGGCGCCCGGTGAAGGCGCGGATCGCCTCGACCGTGTCGCGGATCGCGGCACGCTGATCCTCGAGCCCGTGCATCGGCTGCTGCAGCCAGCCGTGGCCCAGGAACTCCCAGCCTTCGTCGCGTGCCGCCTGCGCGACGCGCGGGTAGTTGCGGCAGACGATGCCGTTGAGCGCGAGCGTCGGCGTGACGCCGGCCTCGCGCACGCAGTCGAAGATGCGCCAGAAGCCCACGCGCATCCCGTACTCGTGCCAGGCCCAGTTCGGCAGATCGGGCAGGAGCGGCTGTCCCATCGGCGGCGGGAGGACCGTGCGCGGCATCGACCGCTCGATGCCCCAGTCCTCGACGTTGACGATGGTCCACACGACCACCCGCGCTCCGTTCGGCAGCGCGAGCGCGGGACGATCGACGATCGCGGAGTAGGGGACGCGCTCGCGGGGCGTTCGCGGGCTGCTCATGATTGGTCATTCCGGCGGAGGCCGGAATCAAGGGTTGTCGGCCTGCGCCGGTGCGTCGGCGAGCTGGGCCCCGCCCTGCGCCGGTGCGACCTGAGGTGCAATTCGATGTCGTGAAGGACCGGATCGCTCTCGCGCGCGACCTCGTTCTCGATCAGCGATCCGCAGCCCGGGCAGAAGAACTGCCGGAAGACGGGCCGGTCGTCGATGTAGCGGCGATAGTCGCCGATGTTCGGATTGGCCGTCGTGATGTCGGCATCGCGGCGCACGCAGCGCTCCTTGTAGTTCTCCCGCGGGCTGCCGAGGTCCGCGCCGCAGCGCGCGCAGGCGATGCGCTCGCCGCCCTTCTCGCGCCTCAGGTCGAGGCTGTCGGTGAGGCGGGAGACGACGGCTCCGTCGAGGCGCGCGACGGCGCCGTCCTTGCGCCGGTTCGCCTCGCGCCGGCCGGCGCGCAGCGCGCGCGTCCCCTCGGCATCGACGCTGCCGTCGTCGCGGATCACGACGCCGTAGATCTCGCGCGCGGCGGCGATCGACACGCAGCGATCGTCGACGACGTCGGCGCGCACCTTCTCCGGGTCGCGCTCGAGCGGATCGCCGAAGCCGCCGGCGGCGGACCAGACGACGGCGTAGACGTCGCGGGGCGCCTGGAGGAAGTTCTCCTGGCGCAGCCCGAGCGTGACCTCCGTGCCTTCGAGTTCGGCGATGTCCCCCGGGATCTCGCACGACGCGAACCGCGCGAGCACGTCGGTGTCGCGCTTGAACTTGTACGCGTTGGTCGCCGCGGGATATCCGCCCATGAGCCCGGGCGAGGTGGGAATCGCGTTGCCCGACGAGAGCGTGTCCTGCGTGATCACGTCGGTCCGGTGCGGAATGAAGCACGATTCCGCGGACAGGCCGCCGCGCCAGCGGCCCGCGCCGCCGGAATCGACCACCTCCTTGCGATAGAGGAAGAGCAGCGGGAACGTCTGCTCGGTGTGCTCGACGTTCGGCAGCTTGCATATCGGCGTCCGCGACTGGCCGCCGGTCGAGATTCCGTCGCCGGTCGCGAACGCTCCGATCGCGCCGCCGATCGGATCGACCAGGATGTAGCCGTAGCGCTCGCCCCACTGGTCGAGCCCGCGGAAGATCGTCGCGGGCCACTGGCTCGTCCCGCCGATGCACATGATGTCCTTGCGCAGCTCCGCGTCGGGATGGATCATCTTCGAGAGCACGTTGTACGCGGGGTAGAGCGAGATCTCCATCGCCTGGATCGGCGCGGTGGAGACCGACGCGGGAAAGTCGGCGCAGTTGAAGGTTCCGGGGGTCGGATCGAAATCGACGTGGCGCAGCGCGCCGCCGATGCAGAAGTACTGGTCCCAGCAGAGGAGCTCGTTCAACGCCACCATGATCGAGCCGCGCCAGCCGGAATAGGTCGCGTTCATCGCGCCGTCCTGCGGCGCCGTGCCTTCGTTGTCGAAGCTGAGTCGCGTGCCCTTCTTGGTGAGCGTGAGCGCGACGCGGTGGCTGCGGCGATCTCCGGGACGGCAGCACTCGACGTACGAGCGCTCGCGCCATACCCCGTCGGGCAGGCGCGCGAGCTTGGCGACGAACGCGGCCTCCGCGGTGTCGATGATGCGCTTCATCACGCCCTTGACGACGTCGGGTCCGTAGCGCCGGATCAGCGCCAGGACGCGATCGCGGGCGGCGATGTTTCCGGCGAGCTGCGCGCGGAAGTCGAGCGCCACGGCTTCCGGCTTGCGCGAGGCGCGCAGGTACAGCTCCTCGATGTCGCGCCGGATGCCGTTGTCCTCGACGATCTTCACCGGCGGGATACAGATGCCTTCCTCGAACGCGTTCTCGGCGGAGCCGCAGAACGAAGACGGCGTGATGCCGCCGAGATCGTACTGGTGCAGGCAGTTCGTGACCCAGCAGAAGAGCTCGCCCTTCCAGAACACCGGGCAGATCAGCATCACGTCCTGCTGGTGCGCCGCCCCGACCCAGGGATCGTTGGCGAGGAACATGTCGCCGTCGCGAATCCCCGGGTTGTCGCTGCGGTACTCGAGGATCCACTTCACCTGCGTGTCGGTGACGCCGGACATGTACTGCATGTACGGACCGAAGTAGACGAACTCGGCGTCCTCGGTGAGGATCGAGGGGTTCAGGTCCAGCGCGTACATCGCGACCGGCGAGCCGGACAGGCGCTGGATGGTCGCGCCGTGCTCCTCGTTCACGTGCCAGAGCGCGTGTCGGATGACCTCGTAGGTGATCGGGTCCACGTTGCGCGCGGTTCTGCGGTGCAGCCGCAGCCTGGGCGAGATGGCGAGCTTCGTCGGCGGCACATAGCCCGTCCGGCGGCCGTCGAAGAGGCGGCGATCCTGTGCGCTCAGCTTAGTCACGGCGCTTCACCCCCGGGTCCCGAACAGCAGCTCGAAATTGCCGAACGCATCGACCGCGAGCGCACGTCCCGGGTGCACGACCACCGTCGTGTCGGTCGTCTCGACGATCGCGGGCCCCGCGAGCCGGTTCCCCGGGACCAGCAGCGCTCCATCGTAGATCGGCGTCGCCGCCGTGCGTCCGAGGTCGGACCAGTAGACGCTACGCTTTCCCCGGCCGGCGCGCGCCTCGATGCGCGCGCGCTTCGCCACCCTGGCGAGCCGCGGCCGCGGCGTGGCGGCCGAAGCTCGCAGCCGCAGGGTCACAATCTCGACCCTGGCCTCGCCGTACGACGAGCCGCGTCCGTAGAGCTGCTCGTAGCGCGCGGCGAAGCGGCGGCGCAGCGCGGGCTCGAATCCCGGCTTCAGGCGCTTCTCGGGCAGCGGCACTTCGACTTCGTTGATCTGGCCGCGATGGCGCATGTCGAGCGAGAAGGCGAGGCGCCGCCGTGCGGCAGCGACGCCGTCGCGCTCCATCTGCGCTTGCGCCTTCTCGCGCAGCGCGTCGAGCGCGCGGTTGACGCGCGCCGCGTCGAAGGGGCTCGGCTGGATGTCGACCTGCTCGTAGACGTGCAGGATGTCGGCGGACGCGGCGCCGAATGCGCACCACGAGGACGCGATCTCCTTCTGCGGCACGATCACTCTGCGCACTCCGAGTTCGCGCGCGAAGACGCCGGCGTGCGTGGGCCCCGCTCCGCCGAACGCGAAGAGCACGAAATCGCGCGGATCGAAGCCCTTCTCGACGGTCGTCTTGCGGATGATGTCAGACATCTTGAACTCCGCGATCCGAGCGATGCCGCTCGCGGTTTCCATGAGCGGCAGCTTGAGCCCGCGGGCGACGCGTTCGACCGCGGCCACGGCGCGGGCGCGATCGAGCCTGATCCTGCCGCCGAGGAAGTTGTCCGGATTGATCGTGCCCAGGACGACGTCGGCGTCGGTGACGGTCGCGGTATCGCCGCCCTTGTCGTAGCAGGCCGGGCCCGGGTCGGCGCCTGCCGACTCGGGCCCCACGTGCAACGTCCTGGACGCGACATCGACGCGGGCGAGCGAGCCGCCTCCGGATCCGATCGCGTGGATGTCGACCTTCGGCAGGAAGTACTCGTACTGGGCGACATTGGACACGAACGAGTAGGCTGGCTCGTTCGCGAAGACGATGCCGACGTCGAACGAGGTCCCGCCCATGTCGGTCGTGATGATGTTGGGGCAGTCCATGACGCGGCCGAGATACTGGGTGCCGGTCACGCCGGACACGGGTCCCGAATCGAGCGTGAGCAGCGGCGACTCCATCGCCTTGTCGACCGAGATCGAGCCGCCGGCGCATTGCGTGATCTGCAGCGGCTTGGCGTAGCCCGACGCCTTGAGCCGGCGGTCGAGGTTGCCGAGGTACTTCGCCATCACCGGACCGATGTAGGCGTTGAGCGCGGTGGCGGTAATGCGCTCGTACTCGCCCCACTTCGGCGCCAGATCGATGGAGCAGGAGACGAAAACCGCCGGCGCGATGTCGCGGATCATCGCCTTGACGCGCTCCTCGTGGCGCGGGTGCTTGAACGACCACAGGAAGCACACGCCGATCGCCTCGACGCCCTGGGCGACGAGGCGGCGGATCGCGGCTTCCGCCTCGGCCTCGTTGAGCGGCACGACGACCTCGCCGAAGCAGTCGACGCGCTCGGAGACTCCCTCGACCAGCCGCTTCGGCACGATGGGATCGGGCTTGCGGCTCTCCGGGAAGTGCACGACCTTGCGGATGTCGCGCGCGGTCACGCCGCGCGAGCCGCGCATGATGTGGATCGCGTCCTCGTGGCCGCGGGTGGTGACGATGCCGACGCGCGCGCCCTTGCGCTGCAGCAGCGCGTTGGTGCCGACGGTCGTTCCATGGGTCAGCACGTCGACGCTCCTGCAGAACGCCTCGAGCGACATGCCCAGTCGCTCGGCAGCGAGCCCCAGCGCCGCGAGCATCCCGTCGGCGAAATCGGCGGGCGTCGACGGGCACTTGGTCGCGCTGATCCTTCCGCGACGATCGAGCACGACGCAGTCGGTGAACGTGCCGCCGATGTCGACGCCGACGAGCAGATGCCGCTCGCGCGAAGGCGGGGATCCGGTCGGTTTCCTCACTGTGGACGCCGAGTCTGGACGGGCAAGGGGCTGGCGCTTCGTGCGCTCGGGAGCGCCGCTTTCGCTTCGATGCCTGCGGGCGCCCTCGCGGCAATGCATTCTCGTTATCGCGCTTTATTTGACGCCTCGGGCTTTCGCGTGTCAACGTAACCGGGCGTCGCGAAAGCGAACCCATGGCAAGACGCGAGACGATCGGCGTCATCGGGCTGGGCATCATGGGCTCGGCGATGGCGGGCAACATCGCCGCCGCCGGCTTCCCGGTGCTCGGCTACGACGTGCTCGCCGCGCGCCGCTCCGTGCTGTCGCGCGCGGGAGGACGGGTGGCACGCAGCGCGAAGGACGTCGCGCGCGCGGCGCCGATCGTGATTACCTCGCTCCCCGGCGATCAGGCGCTGCGCGACGTCGCTGCCGAGATCGCCGCTGCCGGCCGGCGCGGCCAGATCGTGATCGAGACGAGCACGCTGCCCATCCCGGTCAAGCAGGAGGCGCGCGCCGCGCTCGAGCCGCGCGGTGTGACGCTGCTCGATTGCCCGCTCAGCGGCACGGGCGCGCAGGCGAAGCTGAAGGATCTCGTCGTGTACGCGAGCGGCGAGCGGACGGCGTATCGCCGCTCGACTTTCGTCCTGGAGGCGTTCGCGCGCTCGCACTATTTCCTGGGCGCGTTCGGCGCCGGCTCGAAGATGAAGTTCGCGGCCAACCTGCTGGTGGCGATCCACAACGTCTCGGCCGCCGAGGCGCTCGTGCTCGGGATGAGGGCCGGCCTCGATCCGGCGACGATGGTCAAGGTCCTGGGCGACGGCGCCGGCGCGTCGCGGATGCTGCAGCTTCGCGGCCCGATGATGGTCGACGGCGACTACGCCGCCGCGACGATGAAGGTCGGCGTTTGGCAGAAGGACATGAAGATCATCGCCGAGTTCGCGCGGGAGATGGATTGCCCCACGCCGCTGTTCGCCGCTACGACGCCCGTCTACAATGCCGCGATGGCGCTCGGCTTCGCGGACAGCGATACGGCCGCGGTGTGCGCCGTGCTCGAGAAGTGGGCGACGCTCGGGCGGGCTTCGCGCCGAGCGCGAAGGCGGCGCGGGCGGTGACCGTCCCGCCGCGGGAAGCGGGCGCGCTCGGCGATTCGAGACAGGGGAGGCTTTTCATGGTCCGTTGCACGCTTCGCGCGAGGGCCGCGGTTGCCGCCGTAGCCCTGGGCGCGCTCTTCCGGCTTGCGGGCGGCGCGGCTGCGCAGGACGCGGAGGCGATCGCGGCGCCGCAGCTGGCGGTTGGCGATCACTGGCAGTATCGCCTCGTCGACAACCTGCGGCGCGGCGCGGTGTCGCAGCTCGACGTCGAGGTGACGGCGGTGTCGGGCGGGGTAGCGCGGATCCGCGTCGCGCGCAGCGGCGCGGCCGGCCAGGCCGAGTGGATCGACGAGGTCGAGGGCGGGACCCTGCGCTCGGGGTCGCTCTACGGCGAGCCGGTGCGCCCCTTCAATCCTCCCGTGCAGCTGCTCGCATTTCCCCTGTCGAAAGGCAAGACCTGGAAGGAGACGATCAACACGCTGCGCAAGGATACCGGGATCAAGGACCAGATCCTGATCTACGGCAAGGTCGGCGCGGCGGCCGCGGTGACGGTGCCCGCGGGACGATTCGATACCGTCTTCGTCTACCGCACCGTGAACTACGACGATGTCGAGTTCTGGCGAAGCCGGACGTTTCGGACCGACTCGGTCTGGTACGCGGCGGCCGCGAAGGGACCGGTGCGCGAGAAGCACGAGGCGAAATACAACCAGAACGACCGGAGCCTCCCCGAGGTGCGCACCGAATCGACGGTGCTCGAGCTCGTGTCGTTCCGCCCGGGTAACTAGTCGACCGTTTGACTCCGAAACCGATCAGCCTCGGCACTTGAGCGAACGCCGATCCGCCGGTCCTCCGGCCATGAGATAGCAAGAGTCGAGTTCTGAGGCTGGGTATGCGTGACGAGCATGTCATGCTGATGACGGATCTGGTCGACAGCACTCTTCTCGCGGAGCGATTGGGTGATGCAGCAGCTGCTGCGTTCTGGGAGGCACATGATCGCGTCGCCAGGGATCTGCTACTGCAGTGGCGCGGACGCGAGATCGACAAAAGCGACGGATTCTTCGCGCTATTCGAGCGGATCGAAGATGCAGTCTGCTATGTCATCGGCTGGCATTCCGCACTAAGACAAATGACGCCCCTGGTCGCAACTCGTGCTGGGTTGCACCGAGCTCCGTTGATACTACGTGAGAACAAACCTGCTGATATCGCGCTAGGAGCAAAGCCAATTCAGGCTGAAGGAATCGCGAAGGCAACCGCGGCCCGAGTCATGTCGCTGGCACGTGGTGGGCAGACTCTGCTAACGGCAGAGGCACGAGCGGCCCTCCCCGAGGGCCGTTGGCACACCGTATGTCACGGAAGGTGGCGGCTCAAAGGGATCGAAGAACCGATCGAATTATTCGAGGTCGGCGACGATGAAGCCCCATTTCTGCCTCCGGCCGACAGCCCCAAGGCTTATCGCGTTGTCCGAACAGGCGACGACTGGATGCCAGTCAAAGAGATACCCAATAACCTCTCGGGTGATCGTGATCCATTTGTCGGACGGCGCGGAATGCTGCTGGATATCGCCGCGCATTTCTCTCAGGGCGCTCGCTTAGTTACAGTCCTTGGGCTGGGTGGAAGCGGTAAGACTCGAGTAGCGCTGCGCTATGGCCAGCTCTGGTTGGGAGACTATCCTGGAGGTGCCTGGTTCGCCGATCTCTCAACGGCTCGTGGAATTGATGGCATCGTCTCGGCGGTCGCGCAAGCGCTTGACGTGCCGCTCGGCCGGTCCGACCCCATCAAGCAACTCGGAAGCGCAATCGCTGCTCGAGGACGTTCCTTGGTCGTGCTCGACAATTTCGAGCAAGTGGCAGCTCTCGCAGAAGAATCGCTGGGGGTGTGGCTCGATCGAGCGCCGGATGCAAGATTTCTCGTCACTAGCAGGGAACTGCTGAACGTGGCCGGCGAGCGGGCCGTAGTTCTGGGACCAATGGTCGTCGACGAGGCGATCGAACTGTTCCGAACGCGCGTGCTGGCCGGAGGTTTTCAGCATGGATTTGATCCGGAGGACGAGGACGCTCTTCCGCGGCTGGTCCGGCTACTGGACTGCCTTCCCCTGGCCGTGGAACTCGCGGCGGCGCGGGCGAGGATCATGCCCCCGCGTACGCTTCTGAAAGAGATGCACGATCGGTTCAGACTCCTTGCGACGGGACGCCGTGACCGTCGATCTGCGCTGCGAGCGACACTCGATTGGTCTTGGGATTTGCTGTCCTCGCAGGACCGATCGACCCTGCTGCAGCTCTCGGTGTTCCAAGGTGGCTTCAGCATCGAAGCGGCCAAAATGGTGATCGATCTCGGAGGGTTGGCTGAGCCGCGCTGGGTTGTCGACGGGGTCCAATCTCTAGTAGAAAAGTCTCTCGTTCGGCAATTGGCGGGTGCAAGGTTCGATCTATTGCAAACTGTCCAGGAATACGCCGCCGAGCGTCTCGCGCGTTCTGACGCAAGAATCGGCATCCCTGCCGAGCGTCACTGGAAATTCTTCTCTTCCTTTGAAAGAGCTGGCAGCCGCGCCTGTCTGGTCGAGTTGGACAACCTCGTGGTTGCTTGCCGACGGGCGTCGGAGGGATTCGATGCATCGGCTGCCGCGAGCTGCCTAGTCGGTGCTTGGCTCGCGATGAAGATGGTCGGGCCATTTCGCGCGGTAACGGGGCTGGTAGAGGGTGTGCTGCGATGCGCCTCGCTCGATGTCAGGGCTCGGATGAAAGCGTTGTGGGTCAGTGGCAGGGCTGGGCATCTTCTCGGCGACCAGCGAGAATCGCGAGAGAGCCTGCAGAGCGGATTGTCGCTGGCGGTCGAGTTGGAGGACCTGCATTGGCAGTCGCGCTTCCGGTGCGCTCTTGGGGAGCAGCTCACGACGACGGGAGACATTGACGCCGCCAGCGCGCATCTCAACCAGGCACTCGATGAGGCGGGGAAGGCTAGCGATCAAGAGTCGCTGCGAGACGCTTTGAATTCGTTGGGGGCGCTCGCCACGGTTCGCGGCAATATGGCGCAGGCAAAAGAGCACTATGAGGCTGCGCTGGCCGTGGCCAAGCGCACCCAGGACCCAGATGTCGAGGGAGGACTACTGGGCAACCTAGGTGAGATTTCGATGGCCTCCGGGAGGCTCCTGGAAGCCAAGGAGTATTTCGAGCGGGCACTTGGCCTCGTCTCGGAGGCCGGCCATCGTAGGTGGGAGGGCAACATCCGCTGCAATCTGGGCCTGCTTAACCACGAACAGGGCAAGACAGAGGATGCCAATCGACAGTTGGAGATGGCCTTGCAGATCGCTCGAGAGATAGGCTATTCGCGACTAGAAGCGACAACGCTATGCAATATCGGTATCCAGCTCCTTGCCGCAGGTCAGCTGCAAAAGGCGGTGGTCGTGCAAAAAAGCGCGGTGGAACTTGCTTGCTCCCTCGGAGATGTTCGCGCCGAGGGTCAATTCAGGATCTATCTGGCACGTGCCCTCATTCATCTCCAGCGCCTGGAAGAAGCAGCAGCTTGCCTCGGGCGAGGAGAAGCATTGCTAAGGGAAAGCGATGATCGTGTGAGTTGCGCATTGTTGTTATGCGAGCGCGTACGCTTGGACCTTGAGCTAGGCCAAGACGTTGCCGCCCGGGCTGCTCTAGCCGAGGCGCAAGCACTCGGCAAAGAGACAGCCGTCCAACGCGACTCGGAACTGGCCATCGCACTCGAACGTGCGGAGCACCTCGTAGGTTCTTCCTCTGTGATCGGCAGAAATGCACGCGTGGATCCCGGTCAGAGCTCGGAACCAGCGGACCGCTAATTCGTGTTGGTAATCGTTGGATCCGCGGAGACGCATAGTCCGTCGGGTCCTTGCACGTAAAGGTTGTATTGCACGTTCGCTGGAGTTCCCGTGGGCGTACTTACCCAGCGGAATCGCTGGCTCGGTGAGGCGGGATCCGTGGGATCCGAGTTGTTGCCGTCGGGCCCATCAAGCCCATCCGACTTGAATTGATTCGTCGCCGCAGTAGCCTCCACACCGCGGTTCGGATCGAACGTGTACTTCTTGATGTCGGTGCTTGGGTCCCCTTTCTTGAGAACCCAGATGATCTTGATCTTGGCGATTCCACCCGTTGGCGGGGGAACATTCACCAAGTGGGGATCTATCCAGGCCGTGCACGTATTGTAGATTCCCGTCGGATCCGCCGCGTGCACATACACCGGCACGACACAACGATGAACATGACTGAAGCAGTTCTGGATACTGGTCGGATTTGAAAAAGCATGTTCGACTACCAACACCGCTTGCTTTGTTTGTTTCTTCGCTGAGACTTTGTCGGCGGCAACGGCGAGGGCACAGCAAATCGACAGGCATGCGAGCGTCAGCATTCTTATCATGTTGCCTCCCATAAGTGGCCCGTGGTGACGCCATCAAATCATACTCCGGCGCGCTTCGCGAAATTTCAGGAGGTTGACCGACGACCCCCGTCCAGGGGGGGTTCCCCGCTGTCGGTGGACACCCGGGCCGGCGCCTTGCGGGTCTTCAGGCAATACCGCAAGCCCAGCCCCGGCGCTGAGCGACGGCCACCGCCGTCCCCAGCGTCGGGCACACGCGCGTTTCGTCGCCCGGCGGCGCGCCCTGTCGCGCGATCTCCGCCGGCGCGCGTTTCCTTCGTAGCATCGGACCCGCGGGACCTTGCAGCCCGCGCGGGCGGCTGCAACGCCCGCGATCGCTCGAACATCGGGGAGGTGTCATGCGACGAACGATGCTGGCCTTGCTCTTCTTCCTGCCGGCCGTGTCCGGTGCTGCCCAGGGGCTGGAGGGACGCTGGGACGGGCACATCCGGATCCCTGATCGCGACGCGCCGATGATCGTGGACCTCGCGCGCGACGCGACCGGCGCCTGGAGCGGTTCGATCATCCTTCCCGGGCTCGGCGTGAAAGGCGCGCCGCTCGCGAACATCGTCGTGACCGGCAACGAAGTCGCCTTCGACCTCGGCACCGTGCTCAGCACGCCGGGCGACGGTCCCGCGCGCGTAAAGGCGCGGCTCGACGCCGACGACCGCATGACGGGCGAGCTGCGCCAGGCGGGCAACGCCGCCGCGGTTTCGCTCACGCGGGTGGGCGCCGCGCAGGTCGACGCTCCCGCGCGCAGCACGGCCGTCGCCGGCAACCTCGTCGACCGGTGGACCGGACAGTACGAGCTCGGCGGCTATCCGCGCCAGGTGAGCCTCACGCTCGAGAATCACGCGAACGGGGCGGCGACCGCGAAGCTCGTCATCGTCGGCAAGCAGACGACCGACGTGCCGGTCGACCTGGTAGTCGAGGAAGCCCGGCTGCTGCGCGTTCAATCGCAGGCCTACCGCGTCGTGTTCGAGGGACGCCTGCGCGAAGACGCCGACGAGCTCGTCGGCACGATCGAAGTGGGCGCCTTCGAGCTGCCGCTGGTGCTCCGGCGCGCCGCCGGGCGGGCCTCGTGAAGCCCGCGACCGCAGGGCTCGCGCTCGCGGTCTTCCTCGCCTCGGCGGGCGCGGGCGCGCAGTCGACATTTCGCGGCGACGCTGCGCATTCCGGCGTCTACGCGACGGAGGCGCCGCGCCAGCTGCATCGGATCAAGTGGAGGTTCCCGACCGGCGATCGGATCGTCTCGTCGCCCGTCTACGCCAACGGGGTGATCTACTTCGGCGGCGACGACGGGAACGTCTATGCCGTCGACGCGACCGACGGGCGGCAGCTCTGGAAGCGCGCGACCGGCGGCCCCGTTCCGGCGACGCCCGCGGTCGCGGGCGGGACGCTCTACGTCGGCAGCTACGACGGAAAGCTCTACGCGCTCGATGCGCGCAGCGGCGTGCCGCGCTGGAAATTCGCCACGCAGGGCGAGCGCCGCTTCGAGGCTCGCGGCATCCACGGCCTGCAGCCGAAGACACAGACGATCGCCGATCCCTTCGACGTCTTCCTGTCCAGCCCGGTCGTCGCCGGCGGCGCGGTGTTCTTCGGCAGCGGCGACGGGAACGTCTATGCGCTCGACGCGGCGTCGGGAGCATTGCGGTGGAAGTTCCGAACGGGCGATGTCGTGCACGCCTCGCCCGCCTACGCCGACGGCGTCGTGTTCTTCGGAAGCTGGGACAGCTATTTTTACGCGGTCGACGCCGCGACGGGCGTGGAGAAGTGGCGCTTCCACGGCGGCGAGGACCCGGTGTTCCACAACCAGGTCGGCTTCCAGTCGTCGCCCGCTGTGGTCGACGGCGTCGTGTATACCGGCTGCCGCGATTCCAACCTCTACGCGATCGACGCGGCGACCGGCAAGGAGAGGTGGCACTTCGGCGCGGCGGGCAGCTGGGTGGTTACCTCGCCCGCGGTCGCGCAGGGCAAGGTCGTGCTCGCCACGTCGGACTCGAGCCTGTACCTCGTGCTCGACGCGGCGACCGGCAGGGAGCTCGTCCGGAAGCAGGGCAAGGCCTTCGTGTTTTCCTCGCCGGCCGTGGCGGGCAGCGTCGTCCTGGTGGGAGTGCTCAACGGCACGCTCGAGGCGCGCGATCTCGCGAGCGGGGAGCTCTTGTGGGAGTACCAGACCGAGGCGTCGAAGCGCAACGACGGCTGGGTCCTGACCGCGGAGCGCCGCTTCAACGCGGCGATGCTCTTCTGGTCGACCTGGCGCGAAGCGCCGATCGTCGCGGCGGACCGGCAGTTCCAGGTGGGCTCGATCTTCGCTTCGCCGCTGATCGTCGGCGGGGTGGTCTTCTTCGGCAGCTCGGACGGCAACCTTTACGCGCTGGAGTAGAGGCCCGCGGCGAGATTGCGGACGGAGGCGGACTGGGCGAGAATCGCCGCTCCAACAACAGTAAGCCGTCGGATTCGGCGAAGGGCCCGATACCCGTGAGGGAATCGTTCGAAGTCCGCAACGGCATCGCCGAGTCTCGCCTGAGCGGCAAGTCGTCGCTCGTCGACGCGGTCGACCGCGTGAGCGCCATCGTCACGCGCTGTCGCGAGCGGAGCCTCGAACGCCTGATGGTCGTCTGCACGGGGCTCGAGGACGTCCCGATCCCCACGCTCGTCGACCGCTTCCTCGCCGCCGAGGAGTGGGCGCAGAAGGCGGAGGGCATGGTCGTGGTCGCGCTCGTGGCCCACGCCACGCACATTCACCCGCAGAAGTTCGGCTGCAGGGTCGCCGCGGACTTCGGACTGACGCTGGACGTGTACACCGCCGAGCCGGACGCCATGGCCTGGCTGTCCGGCTACGACCGCTCGGGCTGAGCCGGCGAGGCCGCGGGGGCTTCAGCGGCCCGCATAGATCTCCGGATTCCAGCAGTTCGGCGGCCGCTGACCAGCGGCGAACGCTTCGATGTTGTCGACGACCACGTGGGCGAGCGCCTCCCGCGTCTCGGCGACCGCGCTTCCGAGGTGCGGCGTCAGCACCACGTTGGGCATCGACAGGAGCGCCGCCTCGACCTGCGGCTCGCGCTCGAACACATCCAGCGCCGCCCCCGCGATGCGCTTCGCCGCGAGCGCCTCCGTCAGCGCCTTCTCGTCAACGATCGGGCCGCGGGCGGTGTTGACGAGAAACGCCGTCGGCTTCATCCGGGCGAGCTCGCGGCCGCCGATCAGGTGCACGGTCTCGGGCTTGAGCGGCGCGTGCACCGAGACGAAATCGGACTCGGCGAGGAGCGCGTCCAGCGTTACGTAGGCGAGGCCGAGCTCACGCTCGTCGAGCTCGGGAATTCGCCGCGGACCCCAGTACAGCGTCCGCATCGCGAATCCCCGCGCGCGTTGCGCCACCGCGCGGCCGATGCGGCCGCCGCCGCCGACGAGGCCGACGGTCTTGCCCCATACGCCCGCGCCGACGAGGTGCGTGGACTGCGCACCCGGGAAGATGCCCCGGCGCAGAAGCTGGTCGCCCTCGACCACGCGGCGCGCGACCGCGAGCAGGATCGCGAAGTGCAGGTCCGCGGTCGCCTCGGTCACGATCGGAGGGACGACGGTGACGGGAATGCGCCGCGCGGTCGCCGCCGCGACGTCGATATCGGAGGGCGTGATCTTCATGGTTGCGATCATGCGCAGATTCGCTCCCGCGGCGATCAGGTCGGCGTCGACGCGATCGGACAAGAGGCAGAAGAGGATCTCGGCGCGCTTGGCCGCTTCGACGAGCTCGTCCTTCGTCAGCACGTGCAGAGCGTCGCGATTCCAGTCCACCTGGCCGAGCTGCTGCAGGCGCTCGATCGCGCTCCGAGCGATCGGCTGCGTGATGAAGACGCGCGGGCGCATCGAGACGTTGTCATCCCGGCGCAGGCCGGGATCCGGCGCTGACCGAACCTTGGCCCCGACCTTCGTCGGGGCGACGGTTCGTTGGCAGCCAGCGCACGATGCCGGCCACGCCGTCGACGGCGATCCGCGCGCCGTCGGGAATGCGCGTCGTTGCCTCCGGCACGCCGAACACCGCGGGAATGCCGCGCTCGCGCGCGAGCGCGGCGAGGTGCGAGGTGCTGCCGCCGAGCTCGGCCACGACGCCGGCGACCCGCAGGAGCACCTGGCTGAGCGACGGACCGGCGACGCGGGTGACGAGCACGTCGCCCGGTGCGACGCGCGCGAGCTCGCACTCGCAGCTCACGACGCAGGCCCGCCCCGAGCCCCAGCCGACACCGGCGGGATGCCCGTTCAAGCCAGGATGGCGCAGCCATATTTCCTCGGGAACCGCGGGCGCCTGCACGTGCAGCGGGCGCGCCTGGAGAAGCTTGAAGCCCGCGCCGTCGAGCGCCCACTCGATCTCGACCGGCATGCCCATCGCTTCCTCGCACTCGCGCAGCAGCACGCCCAGCTCGCGCACTCGCGCCACGCCGAGTGTCGGCTCCGAGACGCCCGAGCTTCGCCCGGCTGCTGCGAGCGAAGTAGCGTGAACGCAACCGCGGCGATGCTCGACGTAGCCTGCGCTCGCAGCGCGCAGCGCCCCGGCACGCGAAAGCAGGAACCGGTCGGGCACGACCTCGCCCTGCGCGATCGCCGAGCCGAGCCCCATCGCGGCGGTGAGCACCATGTCGCCGTCGGCGGTGCGGCTCAACCCGCCGCCCGAGACCCGCGCCGCGATCAGCGGCTGTACCAGCACGGCCATCGCGGTATCCGCCGGGCTCGCATCGTGCGTGGCCATGTAGCGCAGCACGCGGGTCGCCCAGAGCGCCGCCCAGCAGGAGCGCACGGCGGTCAGGAATTCGTCCTGGCTCTCGAGGCCGAGATAGCTTTCAAACTGGCCGGCGAAGCTCGCGCCGAAACGGTCCTCGACCAGCGCCGAGGAGCGCACGACCGTCTGCGCTCCGCTCGCCGACAGCGCACGCCACGCGTCGAGCAATGGCTCGAGCACTGCGGGCGCGATCGGCGCTTCGAGCAGTCCGAGCTTCATCGCCAGCGCGGCGCGTCGCGCCTCGCCGGCGTCGCTCGACGCGACCCGGCGCACATGGATCTCGAGCCCCGCCGCCGCGATCTGCAGGCGATAGGCGTCGGCGTCGACGCAGAAGCCGTGCGGGATCGGCAATCCGGCGTGACCGAGTCGTGCGAGATTGGCCGCCTTCGGCCCGAAGCGATCGGCGTGGACGGCTTCGGGAGAGGCGATGGAGACGATCAGCGCAGAGCGCGCGGCGGGCAAGCTGTCGTCGTCCCCGCGAACGCGGGGACCCGGCGACTTTCGTCGGAACGACACGGGGTTCCCGCTTCCGCGGGAACGACCATCACGCCTTCCCATAGCTCGAGTACCCCGGCATCGGGTCGACCACCGTGATCTGCTCGACCGGGAAATTGGAGATGATCTCGATCCGGTCCTTGTGCACGATCAGCATCTCCTCGATGCGCACGCCCCACTCGTGCGTCTTGCCGTGCTGGGTCTCGAGCGCGAACACCATCCCCTCCCTGATCTCCACCGGATGGTCGAGCGACCAGATGCGCGAGATGACCGGCGGGTCGTATTGCGCGAGCCCGAGCCCGTGGCCCCAGAGGTTGGCGGCCGCCTGGTCCTCCTCCTTGTAGCCCCACGCCTCCTTCGCCGACGGCCACTTGAGCGCGATGTCGCGCGTGGTCGCGCCGACCTTCACCGCCTTGATCGAATCGTAGAGCCACTTCAGCGCCATGGCGTAGTACTGCTTCTGCTCCTTGGTCGGCTCCTTGCCCACGCAGTAGGTGCGGTAGTAGCAGGACTTGTAGCCGTTCCAGGTGAGCGCCGCCAGGTCCATGAACACGATATCGCCCGGCTTGATGATGCGGTCGGAGAAGTTTCGCCAGTTGGGCCAGGTGTTCGGCCCCGAGGAGACGATCACGTCCTCGACGTCCTCCATGCCCGGGATCGAGTACAGGAACTCCATGATGTGCGCGGTGACCTTGTTCTCGGTCAGCCCGGGCTTGAGGAACTTCATGCATTCCCAGTGCGCCGCGTCGCCGATCGCGCCGACCATGCGCATGCACTCCTGCTCGTCGACGTTCTTGATCGCGCGCGCCTCCATCATCGGTGTCATGCCGTCGGCCCAGCGGATCTTCGCGTCCTTGAACACCTCGATGATGTTGATGTCGACGAAGTCGACGCCGAGGGTCGCGCCCGAAACTCCGCTCTTCTTCATCTCCTTCAGGATCGCGTTGGTGAACTTGTTGACTTGCTGCAGCGAGGCCGGGCCCGCCGCGCCCTTGATCCAGGCGTACGACCAGCGGATGTTCTCCTTCGGGATCCAGGGCGAATGCCGCGCGATGTGCGCGCCCAGGTCGCCCTGCTCGAAGAGCACCGGCGGATCGTCGCCGCAGAGCAGCGCGTAGCGCAGCCCGGGCTTGAGCCGGTTCCAGCCCGGCGTGAGCGTGCTGGTGACGTAGCGCACGTTCTCGTCGTACATGCACAGCATCGCGCCGAGCTTGTGCGCCTTCATGCGCTCGCGCGCGCGGTCGAGCCGGTACTGGCGCAGGCGCTCCCAGTTGACGCGCTGCTGCCAGTCCAGCCCCGCAATCCCGAAATTCGCCATCTTCTCCCCCGCCTCCTCTTAGTGGATCGTCCCCGATGCCTCGCCGCCTTGCCCAGCGCGGTCTCCGCCGCGGCCGGCACGCTCAGTGCGGCGCTGCGCCTTCGTAAAAACGGTACGGGCCGTCGTAGTCGCCCAGCACGGCCGCGTAGGTGGTGAAACCCTCGGTCTCCGTCCAGCGGTGCATGAGGTAGCCCGGAGGCTCCATCACGAAGCACGGCTGCGCCCCGGTCGCGAAGTCGAGCGCGACCTGGTGCGCAGGGCTGGGACAGGTCACGGCGACCGTGCCGCCGAACCGGCGCAGGATCGTGCGGTGGACGTGCCCGCACAGGATGCGCTCCACACCGGGATGGCCGCGGATGACGGGCTCGAGCGGGTAGGCCGATTGCAGCCCGACCGCGTCCATGTAGGAGATCCCGGTCGCGAACGGCGGATGGTGCATCAGGATCACCACCGGAGAAGCGCGAAGCCGATCGAGCTCCGCGGCGAGCCAGTCGAGACGCTTCGCGCAGAGCATGCCCCCTCCGTCGCCCGGGACGATCGTATCGAGGGCGACGAGCGCGAGGGGCCCTACGCTCGCGGTGTACTGGACGAATTCCGCCGGTCCGCTCGCGCCGCCGGGCGGCGGAAACGCTTCGCGCAGCAGCGCGCGGTCGTCGTGATTGCCCGGGATGGCGTACACCGGAACGCGCAGCGGCGCGAGGAGCTCGCGCGCGTGGCAGTACTCGGCGGCGGAGCCGCGGTCGGCCACGTCGCCCGTGATGACGACCGCGTCGGGCTGCGGGAGCAGCGCGGCGATGTGCTCGATGCAGCGCCGCACGAAGCTCGCCGTGTCCACCCGCCGGTAGGCGAGCGTTCCCGGAGGACAGACGTGCAGGTCGCTCAACTGGCAGATCAGCATCCGAGGGCGGCGTGCGGGCGTCGGAGCCAGCATACCAGCATCGCCGTTCGGGTCCGAGCTTTATGCACAGAATCTGTGGATAGCTGGGGGCTTGACTTCGGGGAAAGCTGCGCCGAGCCTTGACGGAACTGGATTGACCGGGATTCGATCAGCGGCGCCCCCGCGGAGCGTGAAGCCGCGGCCCACGCAACGATTCGCCGGCCGCGTGATCAAACCGGGAGGTTCCAGGCACGCCCCGATGGATCCGAGCACCAGGTGGATCGGGTCGTGACGGCCTCGCGCGCCGCGATGCCGTGGCGTCCGGTGCATGACCGAAGGGAGGCTCAGTATGGAAGACACGACCCGGGACACGCGCGTTCTCGCGCGCATTCAGCGGCTGGTCGCCGAGGAGCACGCGCTGCGCAACAAGGCGGCGCTCGACGCGGCCGAGAAGGAGCGCCTCTCCGCGATGGAAGTCGACCTCGACCAGTGCTGGGACCTGCTGCGTCAGCGGCGGGCGCTGCGCGAGATCGGCCAGCCCGCGGCCGGCGCGCACGTCCGGCCGGCCGACGTGGTCGAGAAGTACGAGGGCTGACGCCCGCGATCAGGCGCTCGCCTGCCTGCCGTCGACCCGGACGCTCAGCATGCCGATGGACCGGAGCTCGAGGCCGTCGATCGCGATCTGCGCCGACTCGCCCGGTCCCTGCGCGCCGAGCACGTAGAGCAGGGGCAGGTAGTGCTCGGGCGTGGGCACCGCGAGCCGCGCGTCCGGACCGGCCTTCGGGTAGTCGATCAGCCGCTGGTGCTGCCCGGATTCGATCGCGCCGCGGACGTAGTCGTTGAAGCGCACGGCCCAGTCGTAAGGCGCGCCGCCGCCACGGCCCATGGTCCCGAGGTTGTGCACGACGTTGCCGCTGCCGGCGATCAGCACGCCTTCGTCGCGCAGTGGCGCGAGGCGCGCGCCAAGCGCGTGATGGAACGAGGCCGGCTTGGTGGCGTCGATCGCGAGCTGGACGATCGGCACGTCGGCGGCCGGAAACGCGTGCTTGAACACCGACCAGCTGCCGTGGTCGAGTCCCCAGGAATGATCCAGGCCGACGTCGACCGGCGAGAGCAGATCGCGCACGCGGGCGGCGAGCTCCGGATCGCCCGGGGCAGGATACTGCACGTCGAAGAGCGCCTGCGGGAAGCCGTAGAAGTCGTGGATCGTCTTCGGGCGCTCCATCGCCGTCACGGCCGTTGCATCGACGTACCAGTGGGCCGAGACCGCGAGGATCGCCTTGGGCTTCCCGACCGCTGCGCCGAGCTCGCGCCAGGCCTCGGTGTAGCGGTTGCTCTCGAGGCTGTTCATCGGGCTGCCGTGCCCGAAGAAGATCGCCGGCATGCGGGCGGAAGCGGACATGGTCGTCTCGTCGGTGGTGCTACCGTAGGATGCGGGCGGCCCGGGCCGATTGCAAGCGCGGTCCGGTGGCCTTGAGCGCGCGGGCCGGCGCGGGGTCTACCGCTGGCGCAGCCGCGTGCGCAGCCGCGCGCCGTAGACGCTCTCGGCGAGCCCGAGCATGACGAGCGCCACGCCCGCCCATTGCAGCGGCGCGAGCGCCTCGTCGAGCAGCAGCGCCGTGCTCGCGAGCCCGAAGACGGGGATCAGGAGCCCGAACGGGGTGATGAGCGCGGTCGGATAGCGGTGCAGCAGCCGCGCCCAGGACGCGAAGCCGAACAGCGTCGCTCCCCAGGAGAGTAGCAGCACGCAGCCCCAGGTGAGCGCGCTCGCCGACGCGACCGCGGTCCACACGCTCGCGCCGCCCTCGAAGGCGAAGGAGAGGAGCGCGAGCGGCAGGGGCGGCACCAGGCTCGACCAGACGACCAGCGCGAGCATGTCGGCGTCGTAGCGACCGGCGGCGCGCTTCGCGACGATGTTGCCCACGGCCCAGCAGAACGCCGCGACGATCACCAGCAGGAAGCCGATCGTCGTGGAGGCGTCCCCGATCATGAGCTTGTGCGCGCCCAGCAGCACGACGCCGAGGGTCGCGATCGCGGCGCCGAGCAGGTCCTCGCGCCGCGGCTTGTCGCCGAGGAAGACCATCGCGAGCCCGATGGTGAAGAACACCTGGACCTGGATCACCAGCGAGGAGAGCCCGGCGGGCATGCCGAGCTTCACCCCGAGGAACAGGAGCCCGAACTGTGCGACGCCGATCGCGAAGCCGTAGCCCGCCACCAGCGTCCAGGGGATGCGCGGGCGCTTGACGAAGAACACCATCGGCACCGCCGCGAAGAAAAAGCGTAAACCTGCCAGCGCGAACGGCGGCACCTCCCGCAAACCGACCTTGATCGCGACGAAGCCGAAGCCGAGGATCGCGACGACGGCGAGCACCAGCGCGAGGTCGCGCGGCGCGAGGTGCTGCCGCGTCATCAGAGCTCGACGATGCGGCGCGTGTGCAGCGACTCCCGCAGCGCGATGCCGATGCGCGTGGCCTCGGTCGCGTCGTTTAGCGTGAGTGCGGGAACGCGGTCCTCAGCCACCGCGCGCACGAATTCCAGCGTCTCGCGCAGGAACGCCTCCTCGAAGCGCTCGTAGAAGGTCGGCGTGCACTCGTTGCGCACGCCGTGCGCATCCGAGATGTCGACGCGGTCGAGCCGCGGGTTGGTCCCGATGGCGAGCCGCCCGGCGGTCCCGAACACCTCGGTCGAGGTCTCGTGGCCGTGCGCCATCGTGCGCGAGGCGTAGAAGCAGGCGAGCTTGCCGCCTTCGAACTCGCAGGTCGCGATCCCGTTGTCGACGTCGCCGAATTCCTCGAGGCCGCGATGGATCGCGATCGTGCCGGTGGCGAACACGCGCAGCGGCCTCGGCGAGCCCAGGAACCAGCGCGCGAGGTCGATGTCGTGGACGCTGCAGTCGAGGAAGATGCCGCCGCTGGTCGGCGCGAAGCGCACGAAGAATCCCGACGGATCGTTCATGTCGAGGTTCTGCGAGCGCACGAGGAACGGCGTGCCGATCGCGCCCGCCGCGACCTTGGCGTGCGCGTCGCTGTAGCTCG
>Ga0335077_10000808_pt1 | contig 35654 bp, 33 predicted proteins | sample Lox_Sample_31_FD_207151 | JGI IMG/M metagenome (GOLD analysis project Ga0335077, IMG submission 207151) | Soil microbial communities from Loxahatchee National Wildlife Refuge, Florida, United States - Lox_Sample_3.1 | ecosystem: Environmental > Terrestrial > Soil > Wetlands | place: USA... | reverse complement strand
CCCACACGCACCCTGCTGACCCTGTTCTCCATCATCACGGCGTTCTTCCTCTTCGGGACGCTGCAGGGAGTCAATGTCGGCATCAGCAAGATCATGGATATGCTCGACACCGCGCATCTGCGCGTGATGAGCCGCGTCGACATGAACTCCCCCATGCCGCTCGCCCACGTCGCGCGCATCGCCGCAGTGCCGGGTGTCACGGGCGTCACCGGGCTGTCGTTCATCGTTGGATCGTATCAACGTCCCAGCAATATGCAGGTCGTGCTGGGCGTGGACTTCCAGGGCCTATCCAAGGCGTACTCGGAGGTGAAGATCCCACCGGAGCAGCTTGCCGCCGCGCTGCGCACGCGCAGTGGCGTGATCGTGGGGGTGGCCGCCGCGCGCCGGCAGGGCTGGAAGATCGGTGATCGCATACCCATCCATTCCTTCAACGTGTCCAAAACTGACGGCACGTCGGACTGGGTGTTCGACGTGGTGGGCTTCTACGAGCTGGAGCGATATCCGGCGGACGCGGCGTCGCAGGTATTCGCAAACTTCGATTACATCAACGAAGGCCGCTCGAGCGGCAAGAACACCGTCAACCAGATCCTGGTGGGCATCGCCGATGGGCATCGCTCGGCGCAGATCTCCCAGGCGATCGACGATATGTTCGCGAATTCCCCGAATCAGACGCTGACACAGAACGAGAAGGACTTCATTCAAGGGCTGCTGCGTCAGATCGGCGATATCAGCTTTCTGGTGAACGCGATCGTCGGTGCCGTGCTCTTCACGCTGCTGTTCCTCACGGCGAATACCATCGCGCAGTCGGTGCGCGAGCGCGTGGCGGAGCTCGCCGTGCTGAAGACTGTCGGCTTCTCCGATACCACCGTGCAGATTCTGGTCCTGCTCGAGGCGCTCATCGTGTGCGTGTTCGCCGCGGCGATCGGTCTCGCCCTCGCGGCCTCCATTCTCCCGGTGGTGTCCTCCTTCCCCGGGCTCGGCATCGGTGCGATGCACGTACCACGCATCGTATTCTTCGCCGGACTGGGGGTCGCCGTGCTGCTGGCACTGGCGAGCGGCGTTCCTCCGGCACAGCGCGCGCGCCGCCTGAACATCGTCGCGGCGCTCTCGGGACGCTGAGGGGACGGCGCGCATGAGCATCCTTACCCAGATCGTCGCCGTCACGGATATGAATCTGCGCAGCCTGCCGCAGCGCCTGTCTACCTCGCTCGTGATCGTCATCGGTATCGCCGGCGTCGTCGCCGTGCTGATCTCGGTGCTGTCACTTTCGACCGGACTTGCGCATGCCCTGACCGAGACCGGCAGAGCCGACCGCGCGATCGTGCTGCACAACCAGTCGACCAACGAGGTCGGCAGCAACCTGTCGCGCGATGCGGTCGTGACTATTCTTGATGCTCCCGGCACGGAGCACGGCGCCGACGGCAAGGCCGTGGCCTCGGCCGAGATGCTCGCGAGCGTGAACATCCCGCGGCGCGACAACGGGCAGCTCGGCACGCTGACACTGCGGGGCGTCGGGCCGCAGCTCGCGGCGCTGCGTCCCGAGATCCATTTGACGCAGGGGCGCATGTTCCGCTCGGGCCTGCGTGAGCTCATCGCCGGCCGCGCAGCTACGGAGCGTTTCAGCGGCCTCGACCTCGGCAACCGCGTGCTCTTCGGCGACAATGCCTGGGTCGTCGTCGGGGTGTTCGACAGCGGCGGTGGCGCACACGACTCGGAGCTGCTCGCGGATGCCGACACGGTGCTGTCCGCCTATCAACGTTCGACTTACAACTCCGTGACCGTGCGGCTGCAGCAGCCCGACGGCTTTCAGACTTTGCGCACCGCGCTCGCCAAGGATCCCACCCTGACGGTCAAACCGCAGCGCGAAACCGAATACTACGAGGCACAGTCCCAGAGTTTCGCAAGCTTTCTCACCCTGGTGGCGCGCATCATTGGCGCGATCATGGCCGTGGGCGCGGTGTTTGCCGCGTTGAACACCATGTATTCCGCAGTACGCACGCGCACCGTGGAGATCGCCACGCTGCGCGCGATCGGCTTCGGGCCCGCCGCGGTCGTCGTCTCGGTGATCGTGGAAGCACTGCTGCTCGCGCTGGTCGGCGCGGCTGTCGGCGCGCTGCTCGCATGGCTCTTCTTCGACGGCAACACGGTGAGCACGATCGGCGGCGGCACCGGACTTGCACAGGTGGTCTTTCATTTGCGCATCGGCCTTTCCCTGATCACGCTGGGAATCATCTGGGCCTGCGCGGTAGGCCTGCTCGGCGGCCTGCTACCCGCCATTCGCGCGGCACGCCTGCCTGTGGCCACTGCGTTGCGCGCAATGTAGCCGTGAAGATTCAAACGACGCACGTCGGCAGCTTGCCTGGTCCCCCTGGCTTCGATCCCGCGGCGCCCCTCACCGAGGATCAGCTGCGTGAGGCGGTCGCGTGGGTCATCGAGCGGCAGCGCGCGCTCGGAATCGATCTCATCAACGAAGGCGAGCTCACGAAGGGCGGGGACTGGCTCGCTTTCATGGACAAGCGCCTCGGAGGTTTCGAGACGCGCCCGAGCACGCAGCGCCCCTCGTTCCTCGCCACGGGGCGTGATCGGGAGCAATTCGCGGAGTTCTATCGCTGGGCCGCGGAGCGGCGCACGCTCTTCTTCACCGACGACAAGCGCATGGCGCCTGCCAGAGAATACCGGGTCTGCACGGGGCCGATTGTCTATGCCGGCACCGAGGCTCTGCGCCGCGAGATTTCCCTACTGAGCGCGGCTGTCACGAGCCGCGAGCACTGCTTCCTCACTTCCACCGCGCCCGCCAGCCTCGAGCCCTATCGGGGCAACGAATACTATCGCAGCGAGGAGGAGTTCCTGTTCGCGCTGGCCGAGGCGCTGCGGGTCGAGTACGAGGCCATCGTGCAAGCGGGATTTCTGCTGCAGGTCGATGACGCGTGGCTGGTCGCACTGTGGGATCGGATCGGCATCGACATGGGCCTCGCGGCGTTCAAAGGGCGCAGCCTGCTGCGCGTGGAGGCACTGAACCATGCGCTCGCCAATATTCCGGAAGAGCGGATCCGCTATCACCTGTGCTGGGGCAGCTGGCACGGACCGCACGCGCACGACATCGGCCTGCGCGACATGGTCGATGTGATGCTGCGCGTGAAGGCGCGCTTCTATTCCTTCGAGGCGGCCAACGTCCGCCACGAACACGAGTACACGCTCTGGCAGGAGGTGAGACTCCCGCAGGGCAAGGTCATCCTGCCCGGTGTCGTCACGCACTCCACCGATCTCATCGAGCATCCGGAGCTCGTCGCGCAGCGCATTCGCCGCTTCGCGCAGCTCGTCGGCGCGGAGAACGTCATCGCGAGCACCGACTGCGGCTTCGGCGGCCGCACCCATCCGCAAGTCGCGTGGGCAAAGCTCGCTGCGCTCACCGAGGGCGCCGCGCTGGCGAGCCGGCAGTGAGCGGCAGCTCCGAGCGCGGAGATCGTGGAGCTCGCGGAGCTGCTCTGACGTGACGAGCGTCATCGAGCTGAGAGCCATCGCGCGACGCGCGATGCTGGCGCGCGGTCTGCTGCCGGAGTTCTCCCGCGAAGCGCTCCAGGAGGCCAACCGCATGCAACCGCTCGCCATGCGGCCCAGCCCCGCAATGCGCGACCTGCGCACCGCCCTGTGGGCCTCCATCGACAACGACGACTCGCTCGATCTCGATCAGCTTTCGGTCGCACAGGAGCTCGCCGGCGGGGCCGCGCGCATCCTGATCGCCATCGCCGACGTGGATGCGCTGGTGGCGCGCGGCAGCGCCATCGACGAGCACGCGCATCAGAACACGACCTCCGTCTATACGGCCGCGCAGATCTTTCCGATGCTCCCGGAACGGCTGTCGACCGATCTCACCTCGCTCCGCGAGGGGCAGGAACGCCCGGCAGTCATCATCGACATGAGCATCGCTGCCGAGGGCGCGGTGCTTGCCTCCGACGTGTATCGCGCGCTGGTGTGCAACCGCGCCAAGCTCGCCTACGGCGGCGTCGGCGCCTGGCTCGAAGGTCGCGGACCCGCACCGGAGCGCGTCGCCGCCGTGCCTGGAATGGACGCGCAGCTGCGCTTGCAGGACCGGGTGGCGCAGAGTCTGCGGCGGGTGCGTCAGGCGCACGGGGCGCTCACTCTGTGCACGATCGAAGCGCGGCCCGTGTTCGATTCCGGAGCGCTCACCGACCTGCGCGCGGAGCAGACCAACCGAGCGCACGAGCTGATCGAGGACTTCATGATCGCGGCGAACGGCGTCACTGCGCGCTTTCTCGAGCAGAAGGGCTTCCCGTCCCTGCGCCGTGTGCTGCGTACCCCGCAGCGCTGGGACCGCCTGGTTGCGCTGGCCGAGAGCCTGGGCGAGCACTTGCCGGCCACACCGAGCCCGGCCGCACTGAACGAGTTTCTGCTCGCGCGTCGCGCGCGCGATCCGACCGGCTTTCCCGATCTCTCGCTGAGCGTCATCAAGCTCCTGGGTCGCGGCGAGTACGTCGCGGAGCTGCCGGGCGATCACAGTCCCGGACACTTCGGCCTTGCGGTGAGCGACTATGCGCATTCGACCGCACCGAACCGGCGTTTCCCCGATGTGATCGCCCAGCGCCTGATCAAGACCGCACTCGCGGGGCTCGCGCCTGCGTATGCGGCCGAGGAGCTGGCGGCACTCGCGGCGCACTGCACCCAGCAGGAGGACAGCGCCGCGAGGGTCGAGCGCCAGGTGCAGAAGTCCGCCGCGGCGCTGTTGCTGCAGCGGCGCATCGGCCAGGAATTCGCTGCGCTCGTGACCGGCGTGACCGAGCAGGGGACGTGGGTGCGCATTGCGCAGCCCGCGGTGGAGGGCAAGCTGGTGCGCGGCTTCGAGAGACTCGATGTCGGCGACCGGCTCCTCGTGCGGCTCGTACATACGGACATCGAGCACGGCTTCATCGACTTTGCCCGCTCACAACACTCAGCGTGACACCATGACCGCCAAGCCGCCACGTCATTCCCTCGCGTACCAGAATCGGCAGTTCCTGCAGAGCGAGGAAGCTCGGCCGCTGCGCATCCTCGCCGAGTACCTCGAGCCCCTGGAGCGCTTCCGTAGCGAAGACATTTGCGACACGATCGTGTTCTTCGGCTCCGCGCGCATCGCGCCCGACGGAGCGCTCGGGCGCTTCTACGCCGAGGCGCGCGAGCTCGCGCGGCTCATCACCCTCTGGTCCAAGAGCCTGCCGGCGGATGCGCATCGCTATGTGATCTGCTCTGGCGGTGGCGGCGGCATCATGGAAGCCGCCAACCGCGGTGCATCCGATGCCGGTGGCCGCACCATCGGGCTCAACATCAGCCTGCCGCACGAGCAGCAGCCCAATCCCTACATCACGCGCGAGCTGTTATTCGAGTTTCACTACTTCTTCATGCGCAAGCTGTGGTTCGCGCATCTGGCGCGTGCGCTGGTGGTCTTTCCGGGGGGATTCGGCACGCTCGATGAGCTCATGGAGATCCTCGCGCTTGCACAGACGCGCAAGCTTTCGCGGCAGATCCCGGTAATCCTGTACGGCTCAGCGTACTGGGATGAGATCATCAATTTCCCGGCGCTCGTGCGCCACGGGACGATCGCGCAGGAGGATCTCGAGCTGTTCCGCCGCGCTGACTCTCCGCAGCAGGCGTTCGAGCTGTTACAGAGCCGACTGCCCGTCGCAGCGGAGGAGAGATTGCCCGCGTTTGCTCACTCGCACTGCCGGGAGTCGTCCCGCGGATAGGACGCCACGCGCTGCACGCATCATCTGCGTGCGGCCTGGAGGCTTTCCACGCGGATGCGCAGTGCGGCGAGCGCCTCCGGCAGCTCCTTGCGCAGCGAGCGGTGCACGATGGCTTGCGGTATCCAGAAGCCGGGGTTGATCTGCATCTGGTATTCCACGATCGTACCCGAGCCGTCCGGCAGCGGCTCGAGCAGCCAGGACCCCTGCTCGTCCTTGAGATCTCCACCGATGCGGTGGAAGTCGATACGTGAAGGTCGTTGATAGTCGGCGCGAAATACGGAGTGGATGGTCGGCATGAACCACGAGTATTTCACGTCATGGGCGATCACTTCCCAGGAGCCGTCCGGCGCCGAGGCAACGCGCTGGCAACGCTTCAATCCCGGAATGAAGGAGGGGGCGTGATCGCAGTCCTTGAGTACGCCCCAGATCGCGTCGCGATCGGCATGCACCTTGACGGCTGCATCGACGCGCGCGGCCATCGCCCGTCCATCCATGGCGCCGCGCACCACAACCTGCCCGGCGGCCAGCTGTTGCTGGACATCGTGACTGTCGAGCCAGGATGATGTGGCACTTGCGTTGGTGGTTGCGAGCGCTCCGAGGGTGGCAATGATCAGGAACTCGCGCATGATGCTCCTGCTGACGCTGCGCTCGCGTTTAGTCGGCGGGATGCACCCCTGCCTGTAGTATGAACCGGCAACTCGCGAAAAGGTTCATTCGGGGGCGGCGGCCTTGGCTGCTCGGGCTGGCGCTCAGCGCCTGGGTGGCAATGGTCGGCGGGACCTGCGACTGATGCTCGAGACGGAGCGGCTGCTGCTGCGTGGCTGGCGAGAGGCAGATCTCGCGCCTTTTGCCGAGCTCAACGGCGACGCACGGGTGATGCAGTACCTCCCGAGACTACTCACCAGGCGGGAAAGCGATCAACTTGCCACGCGCCTCGAGGAGCAGCTCGTCGCTCGTGGCTTCAGTTTTTGGGCCGTCGAGATCAAGCGCACGCATCGCTTTGCCGGGTTCGTCGGACTTTCAGCTGTCAGCTTTGCCGCGCACTTCACGCCGTGCGTCGAGATCGGCTGGCGGCTGAGCTACGAGCACTGGGGCCACGGGTATGCGACCGAGGCGGCGCGCGCGGCACTTGCCTTGGGCTTTGACAGATTGCAGCTTCCAGAGATCGTCGCGTTCTCCGTGCCTGCGAACCTGCGCTCGCGACGCGTGATGGAGCGGCTCGGAATGACGCGATTGGCGGCGGATGACTTCGAGCATCCGCGACTGCCCGCGGGCGATCCGCTGCGCGCTCACGTGCTCTATCGAGCGGGGCCGTCGAGTCAGCGCGGCAACGCGTACGCGACCACGTAATCGCCGCGCGTGCTGAGACCTTTGTAGCCTCCCGCTGCGATGACGAGATACTGCCGACCGCGAATCGAGTAGGTCATGGGCGTGGCCTGGCCGCCGGCCGGAAGCTTCGCTTCCCACAACGACTTACCGCTATCGGTTGCGAAGGCACGCAGCCGGTCATCGAGGCTCGCGGCGATGAATACCAGGCCGCTCGCCGTGACGATGGGACCGCCGAGGCCGGGCATGCCCAGGTTGAAGTGAATGAAGGGTGTGTCTCCCAGCGGCACCTGCCACCTGATAGTGCCATGCTGCATGTCGACCGCCGTGAGCACGCCCCACGGCGGTTTGACACAGGGAATGCCAAGACCGGACTGGAATATCTCGCGGCGCATGCCGTAGGGCGTACCCTCCTGACGAGCGAACTCGAATCCCTCGTACTTGCCGGACTCCATCTGAGCGCGCAGCTCGGCGCGCGGAATCAGCGCCACGACGAAGGGCAGGTTCATCGTATTGACGACCGCGAGCTGCCGCCTGGCATCGAAGGCGATGCCGCCCCAGTTGGCTCCGCCGGCGTTTCCGGGTTGCATGAGCGAGTCCTTGACGGCCGGCGGTTGAAAGATGCCCTGCGAGCGGTAGCTCTCGATGCGCTGACGACATGAACGTGTGTCGAACCATAGAATCCCCCACGCGTCAGCCGGAGTAATCGGCGTCTGGCGCACCAGAGCAGGCGGAGCTACCGGGTAGGGTTGCGTCGGGGAGGGATGCTCGCCTGGCATTGCATCCTGCGGCACCGCTTTCTCGACGATCGGGAAGAGCGGCGCACCGGTGTTGCGATCGAAGCTGTAGAGAAAGCCGGCCTTGTTCACCTGAATGACGGCGGGTACGTGCTTGCCCTCGTGCAGCACGTCCGCCAGGGTCGGTTGGGCGGAGGTGTCGTAATCCCAAAGATCGTGGTGCACGAGCTGCTGTCCCCAGCGCAGCGCGCCCGTGTTGCCATCGAGCGCCACCACCGAGTCGGCCCAGCGATTGTCACCCGGTCGCGCGCCGCCGAAGAAATCGGGGCTGGCCGAGCCGGTCGGCACGAACACCAAGTGGCGAGCCGCATCCACTGACAACGGCGCCCACGCATTGGCCGCACTGGCCGACTTGAGGCTCTCGGGACTCCACTCTTTGTAGACCGCATTCGACGCATCACGCGGAATCGGATCCCAGCTCCAGAGGAGCCTGCCCGATCGTGCGTCGAATGCGCGCACCGTGCCCAGCTCCTCGAGCACCGCCCGGTTGTCGCCAATCGAGGATCCGACGATCACTTTACCGTCCAGGATCGCCGGCGGTGAGGTGACGAGGTAATTGCGCCATTCATCTCCTTGTTTGAACTGCGAGCGTACGTCCTGCAGCAGGTCGATTGCGCCGTGCTCGGCGAAGTCCGCACAGGGCTTGCCGGTCGCCGCATCGAGCGCGAGCAGCCGGCCGTCCAAGGTCGCTGCATAAATGCGTGCATGGCAGGCGGCGCGCGCCGAGCTCACCACATCCACCCACAGCGAGACGCCACGCGAGACGCCATCCGAATAATGCAGATCTTTGCGGCTGCCGCTTGCGTGCCGCCAGCGCACAGCGCCCGTCTCGGCGTCAAGGGCGATCACATCGGTGCTGCTGGTGGTGAAATAGAGCGTGTTCCCATAGAGAATCGGCGTGGCCTCGAATGCCGAGCGGCTCCAATCCTTCACGCCCCGACCCAGCTCTCCTGTGCGGAAGGTCCAGGCGACGTTCAGCTGTGAGACGTTGCCAGGGTTTATTTGGGTAAGAGCCGAGTAGCGGGTTCCGCCGGGATCACCTCCGTAGGAGGGCCAGCCGATGTCGGGCGGCGTCGCGGCGAGTGCCACGGCGGTGAGCGCTTGCGCGCTCAACACAGCCATCGTCTGTGCCGCAAGCAGGGCCGAGCGCGACACGCGAGTCTGGGTTCGAAGCACGGGCATACTCCTCGCCAAGGTCGCGTACTGTAACGTAGCATCTGCCCCGGGGAGAGCTGGGGGGCTGCTCTGGGATAGGAGATGACACTGCTCAGGGCAAAACGGCTCGCTGGGGTTCTGCTGACACTCGCCATGGCCGGCGCATTTGCGGCACCCGCACAGCCGAAGCGCGTACTCATTTTGCATTCCTTCTCCTCCGGTTATTTCGTCAACGGCCTGCGCACCGAGTTGAACAGGCAATTGCCGGGGCGCGTGGACTTCTATGAGCATTGGCTGGTCTCCGCGCGCTTCGGCGGCCAGGGGGAAGACGCGGCCTTTGCCGACTATCTCAATGGACTCTTCGCCACTCATCCGCTCGATTTGATCATCACTTTGGGCGGCCCGGCTGCAAATTTCATCCAGCGATATCAACAGCGCCTGTTCGCCTCCACTCCTGTGCTGCTGACCGACGTGGAAGAGCGCCGGTTGACCACTTTCAGCCTGGCGGCAAACGAGACAGTGGTGGCATCGACGATCGATCAGGTCGCGATCGTGGAGAGCATTCTGCGGGAGATGCCGCAGACCACGACGCTTGCAGTGGTGAGCGGCAACTCGCCCCTGGAGGGCTACTGGGCGGAGCGGCGAACGTGCCGCGGAGATCAAGGTGTCGCCCGTACATTTGGCGACTCCCAGGTTCGACTGGCGGGAGCTCAAGCGCTGGGGAATCGAGGAATCGGCTCTGCCGGCGGGCAGCGATATCGAGTTTCGCGAGCCGGGGGTGTGGAAGAAATATCGCTGGCAAATATTGTCCGTTGTCATCCTGATCCTCATGCAGGGCGCACTGATCGTCGGTCTCGTGTATGAGCGTCGGCGCCGCAGGCACGCGGAAATCAACTCCCACAAGCGTTTGTCCGAGCTCGCCTACCTGAACCGTAGGGCCGCGGTCGGAGAACTGTCGGCATCGATCACCCACGAGCTCTACCAGCCGCTCACCGCGATTCTCAGCAACACCGAGGCGGCCGAGTCGCTGCTCGCTCCCGTTGCGGAGTTCACGGAGCTGAAGGAGATCCTCGGGGATATCAAGCGCGACGACCTGCGCGCAAGCGAGGTGATCAAGCGCCTGCGCAACCTGCTGGTGAATGCGCCCTTCGAGCCCCGCGAGCTCGATCTCAACGCGGTCGTGAGTGAGGTGTTCAAGCTTTTGGGCGCACAGGCCGCGGCGCAGCGCGTGACACTGAGCACGGAGCTCGCGCCGCGAGCCCCGCGCGTGGCCGCCGACCGCATCCAGCTGCAGCAGGTCATCCTCAATGTGGTCATGAACGCGCTGGACGCGGCGGCGAGCACCACTAGCGGCGCGCGCTCGGTCGTGGGTCATACTGCAGCGCTGCACGACGGCTTCGCGGAGGTCTCCATCGAAGATTCAGGTCCGGGTATCCCGACGGATACGATCGATCGGATATTCGAGCCGTTCTTCACGACCAAAGAGAGCGGCATGGGCATGGGTCTTTGCATCGCCCGCACCATCGTCGAAAGCCACGGCGGGCAGATACGGGCCGACAACCGCCCCGGCGGCGGCGCGGTGTTCACTCTTAGCTTGCCCCTCGCCAAGCCGCAGGTCGCATGACGCTTGTCATCCGCGAGTCCTGACGGGCGCTACTGCACGGCGCGCCGATCTCTCCCTAGGCTGCGAACGACGGCCTGGAGGAGTCATTCATGAATGCGATCGCTCATGCTGCGGTCCTTGACGGAGTGGTCAAGCGCTTCGGCGCCACCATTGCGCTCGACCGGGTGGGTCTTGCCATCGAGCCGGCCAAGGTGACTGCCCTTCTCGGTCCCAACGGAGCTGGCAAGACTACCGCGATCTCACTCTGGCTCGGTCTTGCACAGCCGGACGCCGGCCGTGTGGAGCTGCTCGGCGATGTGCCGCGCCGGCTCGCCACGCGCCGCCGCGTAGGCGTCATGATGCAGGGAGCGACACTGCCGGACACCTTGCGAGTGCGCGAGCTGCTGCGCCTCACAGCGAGCTACTACCCGCAGCCGCGCCCGCTCGAGGAGCTTGCGACACTGACAGGAATCGGTGCGCTGCTGCCGCGACTCTACGGCAAGCTCTCCGCGGGACAGCAGCGGCGCGTGCAGTTTGCGCTCGCGATCTGCGGCAATCCCGAGCTGCTCTTTCTCGATGAGCCGACCACGGGCCTCGACGTGGAAGCTCGGCAGTCATTGTGGAGCGTCGTGCGCAGCCTGGTGCGCGACGGTTGTGCGGTATTGCTCACGACACACTATCTGGAGGAAGCCGAAGCACTCGCCGATCGTGTTGCCGTGCTGATCCGCGGGCGGATCGCAACCGCGGGAACGCTCGATGCGATTCGCTCACAATGCATGCGACGGCGTATTCGCTGCGTGAGCGTGCTGTCTGCCGAGCAGATCGGCCGCTGGCCGCACGTGAGCGAGGCGACCCGCCGCGATGGCCGGTTGCAGCTGGTAGTCGACGTGGCCGAGCCGGTCGTGCGCCGTCTGCTCGCCGAAGACGCTGCGCTCAGCGACCTGGAAGTAAGCGCAGCGGGCCTTGCGGAGGCGTTCGTGCAGATCACACGGGAGGCAGCGTGATGTACAGCGAGATCTCATCTGTGCCTCAGGTCGTAACTTCCCGAACCGCAAACTCTGCGCGCGTCTCCAGCTTGCGCATACTGGCACTCGAAGCTCACGCGGAATGCCTGCGCTTGCTGCGCGCACCGGCCTTCTCGGTTCCCGTGATCGGCTTTCCGTTCATGTTCTATGTGCTGTTCGGCATTATGCTCGGGCCGCGCCATGCCGATCCCGCGACCATGCGGGGCCTGGTTGCGACATTCGTGGTGTTCGGTGTGATGGCACCCGGGCTCTTCGGGCTCGGCGTGACGCTTGCCTTGGATCGCGAGCGCGGGCTGCTCGAGCTCAAGCGCGCCCTGCCGATGCCCGCGGGTATCTACTTGGCCGCGAAGGTGGCCACCGCCATGATCTTCTCCACGATCGTCTCCACGCTGTTGCTGGTCACCGCGTTGACCCTGGGCCGCGTGGCGCTCGAGCTCGTGCAGTGCAGTCTGCTGCTGCTGCTGGCGCTGTTGGGTGTAGTGCCATTCTGCGCACTCGGCCTGCTCGTCGGCACGCTCACCAAGGGCCAGGCAGCTGCCGCAGTCATCAATCTCATCTACCTGCCAATGTCGTTTCTATCCGGCGTGTTCATGCCGCTGAGCGTGCTGCCCCACCTCGTGGCACAGCTGGCGCCGCTCTGGCCCGCCTATCATCTCAGAGAGCTCGCGATGGGCATCGTGGGCGCCGACGCGGGCGCGCATCTCGGCAGTCACGTGCTGTCACTCACGGCAATGACGACGGTGTTCTTCGCTGTCGCGCGCAGGCGCCTGCAGCGCAAGGGCTGAGGCGCGGGTCTGCTTGCAGGCCGCGCGGCTTCGGTTACCCTTGCGGAGGACGAATCGTGAAATCACCCATGAGATGGCTCAATGAAGCGCGCGCTGAAGCGCGCGGCACGCGCTGGAGGCTGCCCTACACGCTGGGCTGGCCGCATCGGCTGTGGCTGGTGTATCTCATTTACCTCTTCCTGCCGGTCATCATCCTGCCGCGCGGCGAGCACCGCTGGATCGCGCCGACGCTGCTCACGATCCCCGTGTTTCTGCTGGTGTACTTCGGCTTCCATTTCGTGCGCGGCAGGGCGAAGCTCGCCTGTCTGCTGGGCATCGCCGCGCTCGGCTTCGGGCTCACGCCCTTCAATCCTGCCGCGTTCACTTATCTCACCTATGCCGCGGCGATGGCACCGTTTGCGCTGCCGGGACTGCTGCGGCCGCTCGCGTTGACCGCGACGCTCGTCGGAGTGTTCGCCGTCGAGGTCTTCATCCTGCATCAGGCGCCGCTCAATGCGGCCCTCTCGGCCCTGATCTGCATTGTGTGCTGTCTCGCCAGTTTCTTCGCGGCCGAAAGCGGCCGCAAGAGCGCGGCCTTGAAGCTCTCTCACGAGGAGGTGCGCCGCCTGGCGGCGGTGGCGGAGCGCGAGCGCATCGGACGCGATCTGCACGATCTGCTCGGACACACGCTGTCACTGATTGCGATCAAGAGCGAGCTTGCAGGCAAGCTCATCGAGCGCGACCGGGAAGCCGCGGCGCGCGAGGTCGACGAGGTATCGCATATCGCTCGCGAAGCGCTGAAGCAGGTGCGCTCCGCGGTGACCGGCATGCGCTTCGCGGCGCTCGATGCGGAACTGACCTCGGCACGTGCGCTGCTCGACTCATCGGGTATCTCGTTCATCAGCAAGCGCGACGACCTGATCCTGAACGATGCGACCGAGACGGCCCTCGCCATGATCGTGCGCGAGGCGATCACGAACGTGCAGCGACACGCCTGCGCGGCTCATGTCAGCATCGAGCTCGGCAGAGAGCTCGAGGTCGGCACCGGACGTGAATTTGCGACCCTGACCGTCAGCGACGACGGACGAGGCGGTGTCAGTGCCCCCGGACACGGACTGTCGGGCATCAGCGACCGCGCGCGCCTGCTCGGCGGAACGCTGCAGATCGAATCACCGCGCGGGCGCGGCACGGTATTGAGGGCCCGTGTGCCGCTCGTCGTGAGCGCTGCGGAGGTGAGCGCCGAGACGCGCGTAGCGACGCCGGCATCGGCGGCGGTGGACGTAGCGCTCGAGCCGAGCGCGCCGATCGGGTCAGCCTCGCACGCATGATCCGCGTGGTGCTCGCGGAGGATCAGGCCATGGTGCGCGGTGCGCTGTCCGCGCTCTTACGCTTGGAAGTGGATATCGAAGTGCTGTGCAGCTGCGCGGACGGCGCGAGCGCCTGGACGGAGGCACAGCGACTGCAGCCGGACGTGCTCGTGGCGGACGTGGAGATGCCCGGAATGAGTGGCCTGGAGCTTGCGGTGCGTGTACGCGATGCGGCTCTGAAGAGCAAGGTCGTGATCGTCACGACCTTCGCGCGCGCCGGTTATCTGCGCCGTGCGCTCGATGCCGGAGTCATGGGATATCTGCTCAAAGATGCACCGGCGGAGCAGCTCGCCGCAGCGGTTCGTAAGGTTCACCGCGGAGCGCGCGTGATCGATCCGCAGCTCGCGCTCGAAGCGTGGAGCGAGGCCGATCCGCTCAACGAGCGTGAGCGGCAGGTTCTGCGCCTTGCCGGCGAGGGTCTGTCGGCCAGCGACATCGCAGCGCGTCTGCATCTTTCCCATGGCACGGTGCGCAACTATCTATCGGATGCGATCGGTAAGCTGCACGCGGGAAATCGCATCGAGGCCTATCGTCTCGCACGCCAGAAAGGCTGGCTGTAAGCCGCGTCAGCGGGGCGCATTGAAATGCCGCGCGCAGAAGTCTGCGGTCGCCTCGTCGACCCGCAGCCAGCTTGCGTGACGCAGAAAGTCGTGGATCTCGTTCGGAATCACGAGCTCCTCGTACGGTACGTGGCGTGCCTCGAGACGTCGGGCCAGGTCGACCGTCTGGTGAAAGGGAACGTTGCGGTCATCATCGCCCTGGATGAGCAACACCGGCGAGCGCCAGCTCTGGACGTCGGCATCCGGCGAGGAGCTCCAGGCGACCTTCACCGCCTCTTCGCGATCGCCTTTCTCGTAGCGACCTGGCTGTCTGCCCATGCGCTCGTCCATCAGTCGCGACCAGTCGTGCACGCCGTGGATGTCGACCCCGAGCTTGAAGAGGTCGGAATTGCGCGCGAGGGCGAGCCCGGTGAGAAAGCCGCCGTAGGAGCCGCCCCAGATGCCGATGCGTGCGCCATCGACGCCGTGCACCTGCTGCAGGAAATGCCCTCCCGCGACCACGTCCTGGTATTCCGCGGCGCCCCAGGGTCCCCAGTGCTCCGGCTGATGAAACTCTCGTCCGTAACCGATCCCCAGCCGGTAGTTCACTGAGAGCACGACGTACCCGTGAGCCGCCAGATACTGGTTCACGGCATACGCGTTGCTGTAGTAGAACATGTAGTGCCATCCGAGCAGCATCTGCCGCGGCGGCCCGCCGTGCACGAAGATGATCCCGGGGCTCCCGGCACGCGTCTCGCGACCCGCGGCGCTCTGAAAGAGCTGGCCGTGCACGGTCGTGCCATCCGCGGCCTGGAAGGTGACCGGCCGCGGCGTGATCAGCTCTTTGAGCGGGAAATCGGCAGGTAGCGCCCCGGTGGAGAGCCGCTTCTGCCCGCTGCCGTCCAGTCCGGCGATGGCGACCTGAGGCGGCTGCTGCGCGCCCGCGGTGATGAAAGCCACCCGATCGGCGGCCGCGGCGACGGGCGTCCACTCGAGCGCCTCGCCGGTCGTGAGTGAGACCGGTTCGGCGCGGTCTACCCCCACGCGAAACAGATGGCGCCGGTCTCCATCGCCCGGTGTGCTGCCGCTGTTGGCATCGAAGATCATCGTGCGCAGGTCACGGCTCTGCGTCACGTGCTCGACCATGTAGGGACCCGGCGTGAGCAGCAGCGGCTCGCCTCCGGCAGCCGGCACAGAGTACAGATGTGGCCAATTGTCCAGATAGGCGAGGAACACCAGTCGCCCGCCTGCCGCCCAATGCAGGTTGGCCTCACCCTCGACCTCGGGATACGAGCCGGCGAGAGTGTCCGGACTCTGCCACACGCGGTGTGCCGAGCCATCGGCCGCACTCGCCGCCCAGATCGACCAGGGCTCGGGAGTGCGCTTGAGGAGCGGCTCAGGCGGTCCGCCCTCGCCGGGTCGCCTCACGAAGGCTATCCGTGTGCCGTCGGGCGACCAATGCGGCGCAAGGTCCTGTGCCGTGGAGGGGGCCAGGTACATGAGCGGCCGGTCCTTCGACGTGAAGATGCCGATGAACGCGTGATCACCCCGCCGGGAGACGAAGGCCAGGCGCGTCCCGTCCGGTGACCACTGCAAGTCCCCATCTTTGCCGCGATCGAAGAACAGACGCTCCGCCTTGGGATCACCTTCGAGGACCGCGGTCCAGACGTGATCGTCGCGGATGAAGGCCAGCTGCCCGCGCGCCGAAAGCGCGGGAGCATCGCCGTCAGCGATTTTGCGCGGCGCACCGCCCATGATGGGCACCGTCCAGATCGCCACGATGGGCTGTGCGGGCGAGGAGGTCGGGTCGGGGGCGAGATTACCTTCGGCGGGCCCGTTGGCGCCATGGTCTCCACCCAGCACGTACACCAGATGGTTGCCGTCCGGGGTGAAGGTCAGTTGCGTGATCTCCTGGCCATCGTCCGCGGAATAGGACGTGAGCACTCGCGGAGCGAAGCTCGGGCCTTGGGCGATCCAGATGTTGCGCACGCCACGCACGGTACGCACCCAGGCGATCACATCCGCGTGCTCGGCGGCCGCGAGCTCGCTCGCGAAGGGATAGCCAGTGACCTGCGCCATCGTGAATTCGGCCGCCCATGACGATGCGAGCCCGCCGAGAAGGGCGGCAAGACAGGTGGCGGTAAGCGTCAGAGAGTAGGTGACGCATCGAGGCAATGCAGCCATGTGAAGCACCCAACCGAAGTGTTGCCGTGCGGCGATGGCGCCGCAGTCTAGCGCACGGCTCGAGGGCGTGGCGGAGTCGGGCACGATGTTCGGGGCGCCGGCGCCGGCACTGCATCATTCCTAGCGAATCGACCCGCCGCTCACCAGTACAATCCGCGGGTGTCTCCCCGCGATGAGTATTCACAGCGTCTGAGTGTCCAGGACGCCCTGGCCAGCCGTCTGGGAAGGATCGACGAGCGGATCGGGAGCCTGCGGCTGCTGCTCGCCGCGCTCACGGTGATCATCGCGGCCTGGGGCTTGCACCGGCATGCGTTCTCGCCGCTGTGGCTCGCGGGGCCGATCGGGCTGTTCGCATACCTCGTGATCTACCACGCGCGCTTGCGTACACGCAGAGCGCGAGCCGAGCGCGCAGGCGCGTTCTATCGCCGGGGACTGGCGCGGATCGAGGATCGCTGGAGCGGTGGCGGCTCATCCGGTGAGCGCTTTCAAGATCCGCATCACGTGTACGCCGCCGATCTCGATCTGTTCGGCAGCGGCAGCCTGTTCGAACTGCTGTGCACCGCGCGCACGCGCATGGGCGAGGAGACGCTGGCGAGCTGGCTGCTCAACCCGGCGCCGCTCGAGCAGATTCGCGAGCGTCACGAGTGCATCCGTGATCTTAGAGAGCGCGCACAGCTCAGAGAGGACGTGGCGGTGCTCGGCGAGGAGATCGCAGCTGGGGTACGTCCCCACGCGCTCATCGAATGGGCCGAGGCCCCCAGCGAGCTGCAGGCGCGCTGGATCGCCTGGAGCTCCTGGCTGTTGCCGGGTGCGCTGATCAGCTCTGCCATCGTGTGGGGCGTGAGCGCAGTGCGCGCGCCGCTGCTCGTGACTGTGATTCTCGAGATCATCGTGCTGTCGCTGCTCACGCGGCGCCTGGGCAAGGTGCTCGATGGCAGCGAGCGAGCATTCGAAGACCTGCAGCACTTCGCCGGCCTCCTGGCGCGCATGGAGCGCGAGCCATTCGCATCGGCGGAGCTGCGCCAGCTCATCGGCAAGCTGGCATCGCATCGACTCCCAGCCTCGCGCAGCATCGAGCAGCTGAGCAGCATCGCCGAGCTCGCCGGGTCGCGGCACAACCTCGCGGTGCGATTGTTTCTCGCCGTGCCCTTCATGTACTCGGTACAGGTGGCGCTGCTGGCCGAGCGCTGGCGCCGCCGCCACGGTGAGGTTGCGCGCGCTTGGGTGGCGATCGCCGGTGAGCTCGAGGCGCTGTCCTGCTTCGCCACCTATAGCCACGAGCATCCCGAGGATCCGTTTCCCGAATTCGTGTCCGGGAAGGCGTGCTTTGCGGCCACGGCGCTCGGCCATCCGTTGATGGCGCAGGCGGCCTGCGTGCGCAACGACGTGCAGCTCGGCGGCACGGCGCGCGCGCTGCTCGTGAGCGGCTCGAACATGTCCGGCAAGAGCACACTGCTGCGCACCGTCGGGATCAATGCCGTGCTCGCGATGGCGGGCGCGCCGGTGCGTGCCGCCAAGCTGCGCCTCACGCTGCTGCAGGTGGGCGCAAGCATCCGTATCAACGATTCATTGCAGGAAGGGAGCTCGCGCTTCTACGCCGAGATCACCCGCCTGAGGCAGCTCTTCGACCTGGCGGAAGGCGCGCTCGCGCTGCTGTTCCTGCTCGATGAGCTGCTGCAGGGAACCAACTCGATGGATCGGCGCATCGGAGCCGAAGGAGTGTTGCGCGCGTTCATGGAACGGCAGGCGATCGGCCTGATCAGCACGCACGACCTGGCACTGACCGAGATTCGTGGCGTCGACGCTGACGCCATCCGTAATATGCACTTTCAGGACGAGCTGCGGGACGGCGCCATACACTTCGATTTCCGGCTGCGTGATGGTGTCGTCACGCAGAGTAACGGACTTGCACTCATGCGTTCGATCGGGCTCAGAGTCTGACGGTGTACGCCCCGCCTGGTGTCGAGCGTCACCGCATGCAATACGAAGCAATCCACCCATCGCTGAGCGTGGCAGGATTCGAGACGGTCTCGAGCGTCCTCGATGCCGCCGAGCGGCGCATGCTGGATGCTCGCGTGGACGCGTGCGGTGATCCGAGAGCCGGGGCGCGTGACATGCTCGCGCACGCCTGGTGCCGCGAGCTCGCACTGCGCTTGAAGAGGCACTTCGGCATCGCCCGTCGCCTGCATCCACAGGCGCTGGCCGTGCAGTGCACGTTGTTCGACAAATCCTGCGCGCGCAACTGGTCGGTTGCGATGCACCAAGATCTCAGTGTGCCGGTGTGCAGGCGCAGTGACGTGCCGGGCTTCACCGGCTGGTCGGAAAAGGCGGGAGTGATTTTCGTGCAACCGCCCGTTGCGGTGCTGGAATGCCTGCTCGTCGTGCGCGTGCACCTGGATGACTGCGGGCCGGACGCGGGTGCCTTACGCGTGGTACCCGGATCGCATCGACATGGTCGTCTGAATGCGAGGCGCATCGAGGCGCTGCGCCTCGCAAACGGCGAGGTGCTGTGTCCGGTGCCCAACGGAGGCGTGCTGTTGATGCGTCCGCTGCTACTGCATGCTTCCGCCAAAGCAATCGCGGCCGCGCACCGGCGCGTGCTGCATTTCGTCTTCGCGCCTCCGGAGCTGCCCGCCGACCTCGAATGGCACTACCGCTAGGCGCGCGAGCCGTTTATGCGCCGTGCAGCTGATCGGCGGCGTACTCGAAGTTCGCCAGCCGGCTCAGAAAGTTATCGACGAAGTCCGGTCTGCGATTGCGGAAGTCGACGTAGTAGGCGTGCTCCCACACATCGAGTGTCAGGAGGGCGCGGCCTTCACCCGTTGCGAGCGGCGAGGAGGCATCGGCCGTCTTGGTCACTTTCAAGCGGCCATCCGGTGCGGCCACGAGCCACGCCCAGCCCGAGCCGAACTGTCCGACGGCGGCCTTCTTGAACGTCTCTTTGAACTTGTCGACGCTGCCGAAGTCGCTGCTCAATCTCTTGGCGAGATCGCCCGGGATACCGCCGCCGGTGGCGGCGAGCGAGCGCCAGAAGAAGCAGTGATTCCAGTGCTGTCCGGCGTTGTTGAAGACGGGCGTGAGCTGCTCGTCCGCGTGCGCGCGCTTGATGATCTCTTCCAGAGACTTGTCGCGGAGTTCCTCGTGCGTCTCCAGCAACTTGTTGAGCTCGGTGACATACGCCTGATGATGCTTGCCATGGTGCAGCTCGAGTGTCTCCTGCGACATGCCGCGACTCGCGAGCGAGCCCGGAGCAAAGGGCAGGGGTGGCAACGTGAAGGTCATGTGTTTCTCCTGTGCAAAGCACCAATCTGCGAAGCACGCTCCGTGCCACGCAGCGAGAGTGCACACGCCGCAGGCCAAGGCTCACCTTGTGCCTGACCTTCGCATACGAAATTGCGCAGCCGCGGATGGCTGCATTCAATCGAGGAGCCGCGCTCGCTCTAGGTGGGTCCGCTAGGTGGGTTCGCTCAACGATGCGTTGAGCGCAGTGGCCAGGGCTGTATCTCCGCTGAGGAGGTCCTGCCAACGCAGCTCCTGACCTTTCCGGTGGCCTTTCAGGGTGATCTTCAGGCCGTCGGGCGCAATCGTCACCACGTAGGCCTTGCCATCCAGGGCGATCTCGCGCTTCAGCGGTTTTTCGAGCTTCGTAACCATGGCGGTATGTTAGCGCATCCGGCTTGACAGGGGAATTTTGCCGCGACGGTAATAAATTTGACTGTTTCGAAGACCGTCGGTCCTTGCAGACGGCACCGGTCGGCAAGCTGCTGTGCCGGCGCCGCCCGCTCGGGGGACTCACGATATCTGAGTCCCTCAGATCGTTCAGGAGGTTCTTTGAGGATTGCCCGGACGATTGGCCTTGCTACGGTCGTCGTCCATGCCGTGGTCCTCACGATCGTCGGATTTGGCCCGTGAGAGGCCGGCACGCTCGGCGTCGTCGAGCTCCTTTTTCTCGGCGGGAGATTTCGGCGCAGCTTCGTGCGCGGCCTTGTCGACGTCGGCCTTCGAGACGAATTCCTCGACGTCCTTGCGATAACGACGGGCTGCCTCGTAGTCGCCTTCGCCCTGAACCTTGGACTTGCTCTCGGTGCTGCTCATCGGATCCTCCATTGATCGGTGTTGCGACCCCGCGCGCGGGCGCGATCGCAGCTTCCGTGAGCAAGCCGTGTGCCGTCAGTAAAGGATCGAGGGCAGAAACGCGCCTGCCGGTTCGTTATACAGGCCGATGCTCATGAGCGTCATGGGCTGCACCACTCGCAGTTGATGGGCAAGGCACCAGCGGAACAACTCACCATTGCGTGTCGGCAGCAGGAAGCCGGGGCCTGCGAACTCCTTCGCAGCGCCTATCAGAGCCTGGAGGTCGGCGTTGCACTCGCCCACCGCGTGGCCAGAGAAGCCGACGGGCGTCGCGTAGCCCGTGATGCGCTCGCCATACTCGACAACCGTGGCTAGGCCGCGACTGATCGCATCGCGCAGCTCGCCGCCACGGTCGTGACCGTGCACTTGCCGGCACACCTGATTGCACGCCTCGACGTCGGACTCGACCGCCGCACGGGTGCGGCGCCCCGGCAGCGACAGACCTAACGCGGCGCCCTGCACACAGGCAAGCGGCTCGCGCACCTCGAATCCCAGACTCGTGTAGAGCGACAGCGAGCGATTGTGGAAGGCAGCTTGCACCAGGCGAACACCGGATGCGCCCCGGGCCGTGGCGCGCGCCAGCACGTCCTCCATCAGGCGCCGACCGACCGAGCGGTTCTGTACCTCGGGATCGACCGTGATGGGCCCGATGCCGTAGATCGTGTCGCGCTCATCGAGCACGTTGCTGCCCACGATGCGCTGGCCCTGCTCGGCCACCACGCAGTAAAAGCCCGGATGCGTGAACAGGCCTTCCAGGAACTGCAGCGCCACACCTACGGACGGAACGTCGGGAGGGAAGTTATGCGCCTGAGAGATGGTCCGAAAGGCGCGATAGCAGATTTCGGCGCAACCGCGCTGCGCGTCGCCCGGGACTCCCCGTCTCAGCGTGATATCCATGTGCTCACCCGATGAATAGGTCAGGAATCAGATCGTGCGTACCGGGCACGACCGCATAGCGGTCCAAGTCCGTTATACCGTGCTCGGCCAGCAGCGTGTCGTCGATGAAGAAGTTGCCCGTCGTGCGGCGCGCATCGCTGGTGAGGATCAGCCACGCCGCATCGGCGAGGATCTCGGGCTTGCGCGCCTTGCGGACATCGATACCCGGAATCATCTGCAGCGCCGCGGTCGCGATGACGGTGCGCGGCCAGAGACTGTTGACGCCGATGCCGTGCTGCTTGAGCTCCTCGGCATGTCCCAGCGTGCACATGCTCATGCCGTACTTGGCCATTGTGTACGCCAGGTGCGGGGCAAACCATTGTGGCTTCATGGAGAGCGGCGGCGACAGCGTCAGTATGTGCGGATTGCGGCCGGCGCGCGCGCTCTTGATCAGCTCAGGCAGGCACGCCTGGGTGCAGGCGTAGGTGCCGCGCACGTTGATGCTGAACATCAAATCGAAGCGCGACAACGGCGTCGCGGGCGTCGGGGTGAGACTGATCGCGCTCGCATTGTTGATGAGGATGTCGATGCCACCGAAGCGCTCGACGCCGGCTTGCACCGCCGCGGCGATGGCCGCCTCGTGACGGATGTCCGTCGGAACGGTGAGCGCCTGTCCGCCGGCAGCCTCGATCTCGGCGGCCGCGGTGTGGAGCGTGCCGGGGAGCTTGGGGTGAGGTTGTACGGTCTTCGCGACCAAGATGATGTTGGCCCCATCCCGCGCCGCCCGCGTCGCGATGGCAAGCCCGATACCCCGCGATGCACCGCTGACGAACAGCGTCTTTCCCTTCAGGTCGCGATGATTGGCACTCACGATGTCAACTCTTGCTGAAGTCCGGCTTGCGCTTCTCGAAGAAAGCCCGGAAGGCTTCCTGCGCTTCCGCGCTGCGCAGGCGGCTTGCGAACACGACGGCCTCGGCCTGCATCGCCCGGGAGATTGCTTCGCTCGATGCGGCGCGCAGCAGTCGCTTGGTCTCGCGCACGGCCTCGCGCGGCAGCGCGTTGAAGCGCTCGGCGCTACGGCGCGCGTGGCCGATGACTTCACCCGCCGGCAGAGCCGCATTCGCGAGCCCGAGCCGCACGGCCTCGATGCCTGTGAACGGCTCCCCAAGCAGCAGCTTCTCGGCGGCTTGCACGCGGCCCAGCAGCTGCGGGACGAGCAGGCTCGATGCGAACTCCGGCACGAGCCCGAGCGTCACGAACGGCATCGCGAGCCGCGCCTCCTCGCTCACGTAGACCAGGTCGCAATGCAGTAGCAGCGTCGTGCCGATGCCAATGGCAACGCCGGTGACTGCTGCGACGACTGGCTTGTCGCATGAGGCGAGCGTCTGCATGAAGCGAAACACCGGCGAATCCTCCGAGGCCGGCGGTCGCTGCAGAAAATCTTCCAGGTCGTTGCCCGATGTGAACACACCGGGCTGTCCCACGATCAAGAGCGCACGGACCGCGGTATCGGCCACGGCGGCGTGCACGGCATCCGTCAGCGCCTGATACATGGCAAGCGTCAGCGCGTTCTTCTTCTCCGGCCGCGCGATCTCGATCGTGAGCACGCCGTTGGCGGTGGTGGTGCGGATGGACATCAGTCCCCCGAAAGCAGCCGAGCGAGAAGGGCGATCCGGTCGCAGTCAGTGTGGTGGCGGTGGCGTCGGGCTCGCACCCGGCAGCGCAGCACTTCTCTGCGCCGGCCACTCGGAGAATGCCAGAAAGTAGACGAACACGATGTTCACGATCGGGATCAGGATCAGCAGGCTGATCCACGGCGAGTACCCTGCTCGCTCGCTCAGACGCCAGAACGGCACGACGGCGATGATCGCCACGATGAGCCACGAAATGCCATAACCATGATGGAAGAACATGCGGATCTCCTCGGGCTAGAAGCCGACGAGCTCGGACAGGGCGGCAGCCGCCTGCGGGCTGCCGAGAATCAGATCGTACTTGCCGCTCACGTTTGGCGTCGGCGCGATGCGCACGCTGCCACCGGCCTCCTCGATCAGCACTTCCGAGGCGGCGATGTCCCAGCGTGCCAGGCGAAACTCTGCGAGTGCATCGAGGCAACCTCGGGCAACCATGGCGTGTGCGTAGCAGTCCGCGAAACACCGCAGCTGCGGCACCGCTCCGGAGGCACGCGCGACCACCGTCGGATAGCGCTCGACGGGCAGTGATACCAGGCATTCGGCCAGTGGCCGCTCGGGAGTCACGTGCAGTCGCTCTTTGCCGCACCAGGCGCCGCAGCCACGCACTGCCGAATAGGTCTCGTGCATCGCAGGCAAGTGAATCACGCCCACTACCGAGCGCTGGGTCGTGAGGTCCTCGAATCCCAGCAGCGTGCCGAAGGTCGGCAACCCGCGCGAGTACGGCAAGGTGCCATCGATAGGGTCGAGCACCCAGCGGTAGCGTGCGGTGGCAGTGTCGGCACCGAACTCCTCGCCGAACACGGGCCAGGGTTGCGGCTGATGCTTGCCGAGGAATGCTCGAATGCGGCGCTCGGCTTCGAGATCGAAGGGCGTCACGACCGATCCATCGGGCTTGCGCTCGCGCTTGAGCGATGGGCTGCGAAAGCCGGAGAGAATCAGTTCCGAGACGGAGTGCACCGCATCGATGGCGAGGCGTTGCAGCTCGCTCAGCGCATTGTCCGATAGTGCATCGTTCACGAGCGGTTCTCGCGCGCTCTACTTGGGGACCCCGATAGCTTAGCACTCTCGGCGGCCGGTCGGCCGTGCCGTTGCCGCGCCCGAGGGACGATGCGATCATGCCTCCATGAGCGTCGCGCCCTCGCTGGATCTGGAGTTCGTTCGCCGTCAATTTCCTGCGTTCGCCGAGCCGACACTGCAGCATCAGGCATTTTTTGAGAATGCCGGCGGATCCTATCCGTGCTGGCCGGTGGTGCGGCGCCTGACCGAGTACTATCGGCGCCTCAAAGTTCAACCTTACTTCGCGTATCCCGCCTCGACCGAGGCCGGGGAGTGGATGGACGCTGCGCGCGCACGCCTTGGGGAGTATCTCGGCGTGACGGCGGCGGAGGTGCACTTCGGGCCCTCGACTTCGCAGAACACCTACGTGCTCGCGCGAGCCTTTCGCTCGCTGCTGAAGCCCGGCGACGAGATCATCGTCACCAACCAGGATCACGAGGCCAACAGTGGCTCCTGGCGGCGTCTGGCGGCCGCGGGCATCACCGTCAAGGAATGGCGCGTCGACCACGACACCGGCATCCTTGATGTCGGCGAGCTCGACCGGCTGCTGGGCGAGCGCGTGCGGCTGCTCGCCTTTCCGCATGCATCGAACCTTGTTGCGGCGATCAACCCGGTGGCGCAGATCGCCTCTCGAGCCCGGGCCGCCGGCATCGTGACGGTCGTCGACGGGGTGGCCTGGGCACCGCACGGACTGCCAGACGTGCGCCAGTTGAACGTCGACATCTACTTGTTCTCGCTCTACAAGACCTATGGCCCCCATCAGGGGCTCATGGTCGTGCGCCGCGAGCTCGCAGAGCGCCTCGAGAACGAAGGCCACTATTTCAACTCGCATGACCTCGCCAAGCGCCTCGTGCCCGCCGGCCCCGATCATGCGCAAATCGCGGCGGCGCGCGGCATCGCCGAGTATTTCGACGCACTCGATGCACACCATCACGGCGCGGCCGATGTGCACGCGCGTCCACAGCGCGTGCGCGAGCTCCTGCGCTCTGCAGAGTTGCCGCTGCTCGAACCGCTGCTCGCCTATCTGCGTACCCGCAAGCACGTGCGCTTACTCGGGCCATCCGCGGCGCGCGAGCGCGCCGCAACGGTCGCCTTCGTTCCCGAGGCGGCGGAGCCGGGCGCCGTGGTGCGGCGTCTCGCCGAGCGAGGCTTCATGATCGGCAATGGAGATTTCTACGCCGTGCGACTCCTCGAGGCGATGGGAGTCGATCTGGAGCGCGGCGCGGTGCGCGCTTCGTTTCTACACTACACATCGGCTGCCGAGGTCGCCGCCCTGATCGATGCGCTCGATGAGGCCCTCGGCTAGCGCGCATCCGCCGCGCGCATCACAGGACACCCACCATGATTTTCGAGCACAACGCGCGTACCCGCGATCTGATCGCACGCCTGCAGGCATTCATGGACACTCACGTCTATCCTGCCGAGGCGCTCTATCACGAGCAGCTCGAGCACGCTTCTGATCGCTGGCGCCGTCCACCGCTCATGGAGGAGCTGAAGCGCAAGGCGCAGGCTGCGGGGCTTTGGAATCTGTTCCTGCCGGAGAGCCCGCATGGCGGCGGGCTCAAGAACGTGGAATACGCACCGCTCTGCGAGGTCATGGGTCGCGTGGATTTCGCCGCGGAAGTGTTCAACTGCAGTGCACCCGACACGGGCAACATGGAGCTGCTCGAGCGCTACGGCACCGCGGAGCAGAAGGAGCGCTGGCTCGAGCCGCTGCTCGCAGGCAAGATCCGCTCCGCCTATCTCATGACCGAGCCTGCGGTGGCATCCTCGGATGCTACGAACATCCAAACGGAGATCCGCCGCGACGCGGATCACTACCTCATCAACGGCCACAAGTGGTGGTCTTCGGGCATCGGGGATCCCAATTGCAAGATTCTGATCGTGATGGGCAAGACCGATGCGCGGGCGCCGCAGCATCTGCAGCAGTCGCAGATCCTCGTGCCGCGCGATACGCCGGGCGTCCACGTGATCCGTATGCTGCCCGTGTTCGGCTTCGACGACGCACCGCACGGGCACGGCGAGGTGCGGCTCGAGAACGTACGCGTGCCGCAGGAGAATCTGATCCTCGGCGAGGGACGTGGTTTCGAGATTGCGCAGGGGCGGCTCGGGCCGGGCCGCATACACCACTGCATGCGCACCATCGGCGCGGCGGAGCGGGCGCTCGAGGCCATGTGCCGGCGGCTCTTGGCGCGAGTCGCGTTCGGCAAGCCCATCGCGGAGCACTCGCTCTGGGAGGACCGGATCGCCGAGGCGCGCACGAACATCGAGATGACGCGTCTTCTAACGCTGAAGGCCGCCTACATGATGGACACGGTGGGCAACAAAGAGGCGCGCGCGGAGATCGCGATGATCAAGGTCGCAGGTCCCAAGGTGGCCCTGCAGGTGGTGGACGATGCGATACAGGCATTCGGCGGGGCAGGGGTGACGGCGGATGCGGGACTGGCCCGCATGTTCGCCCACCTACGCACCATGCGCATCGTGGATGGTCCGGATGAAGTGCACAACCGCACGGTGGCGCGGCTCGAGCTCAGGAAATACCGGCCTCATGGGACCGTGACATCCGATTCAAACAGGTAGGCGGCGAGCGCCTGCTCTACTGAACTGACTGCCGCACCGCACGCTGCAGGCAGCGTGACACTCACGCGGATGCCACGCAGGCCGCCTTCGCTCACGCGCACCCGCGCCTCGGGAAGCGCCATCTCGCTCTGTATGAGTTGCGTTACGCGCCGCGCGGTCGCGTCGAGGCGCAGCCGGGGCTTGTAGATCTTGCCCACCTCGGTGAGCGGCATGGCCTCTACGATGAGGATGTGGCGCGGCCAGGCCGGCCGCTCCGCGACGGTGCGGCGCGCGTGCTCATGCAGCTCGCTGTCGCTTGTCTGCGCGCCGGGCCGCAGCGACACGTAGCATACCGGCACCTCGCCCGCATGCGCATCGGGCATTCCAACGGCGGCCGCCAGCGCGACGGCCGGATGCATGCTCAATGCATTCTCGATCATCGCTGGATCGATGTTGTGACCGGCGCGAATGATCAGATCCTTCGAGCGTCCCGTGATATAGAGCCGGCCCTGCTCGTCGGTGTAGCCGAGATCGCCCGTATTGAGCATGCCTCCCTCGAATGTGCCCGCATCCTGCGCAGGATTGAGATAACCGCGCGACACCGTAGGTCCGCGCACCGTGACCGCCCCGATCTCGCGCGCTGCGCACACCGGGCCGAGCCGGCCGTCGGGCTCGAGCCTGCGCACGCGCACGTCGGTGTAGGGCAGGGGCCAGCCGACGGAGGCGCCGCCGCCCTCCGCACTCGAGGATTCGACGGCGATCAGACCCGCAGCTTCGGTCATGCCGTAGCCCTGATAGAGCGTACGACCCGTGAGCTCGCGGAAGCGCTCTCCGACCGCGGACGGCAGTGTGGCGGCGCCGGTCGAGCCGCCGCGCAGCGCACTGAGATCAGCATCCTCGATGGGCACCTCGAGCACGGCGGCGAACGAAGTCGGCACGCCGCAGGCCCACGACAGGCGGTAGTGAGCCGCGATGCGCCAGAAGGCGGCGACCATCGCGGGGTTACGCAAACCGGCCGGGGACATCAGCAGCACGTGCGCGCCCGCCATGAAGGGGCACAGGCTGCCCATGATCGTGCCGCCGGAGTGAAATAGCGGCAGACTCCCGTTGACCACGTCACTTGCTCGCAGATCACGCAGCACGACACCGCCGAGCGCAGCGACGAGCTGCCCGCGATGCGTGTGAGGCACGAGCTTGGGTGCGCCGGTGGTGCCTCCCGTATGGAAGAATGCGGCGGTCTCATCGCCCGCGCCCGCGCCACCGAAGACGAGGTGATCCTCGGGTTGCGCCATCAGCTCCGCATGAAAGTCGAGCTCATCGGCATCGACCTGGCCTTCCGATGACGAATCGGGCGGCGCGAGGCGCAGCAGCTTGAGCGCCGGCAGTTGCGCGCGCACCGCGAGCGCCTTCTGCCACAGGTCCGACCCCGAGCCGCGCTCCGCGCCGAGGGCAACGAGCAGCGATGCACGCGAAGCCCGAATGAGCTCGACGATGCTCGCGGGCTGCAGCATGTAATTGACGGGCACCGCATAGCCGGCCGTCTCCGCGCCCCAGAGCACCGCGTGCGTCTCGATGAAATTCGGCAGCAGATACGCCACGCCGGGGCGCACGCCGCCGAGACGGAAGAAAAGATTGGCCGCGCGCCGCACCAGTTCCAGTAGCTCGCGGTAGCTGACGCATCGCGGGCGCTCGTCGGCCGTGCCGCTCATCAGCATCGTGAGCGCTGTACGGTCAGGATGCCGCGCGGCGCTTGCGGCGAAGACATCGTAGACGCTGCGCTCCGGCAGACGCTCCTCGAGCGTCAGAGCGGCCTCGAACCTTCTCAGGTCCGCGCGACTGCGCAGCGGCATATCGCTCAGGATCGCCAAGTCGGGTCATCCTGCGGCGCAGGCGCAACGATGATGCGTGCGCCGCGCTGATAGGTCCAGTAGGCGCTCGCCCAGTCGATGAGCACCACCAGGCGATTGCGGAATCCGATCAGAAAGAAGATGTGCGCGACTAGCCACAACCACCAGGCGAGGACTCCCGAGAGACGCACGCGGCCGAAGTCCACCACGGCGGCCATGCGCCCGATCGTGGCGAGCGAGCCGTAGTGATGGTAGCGAAAGGGCGCCGCGCGCCGGCCCGAGAGTCGCGCGCGCAATGCTTGCGACACGTAACGTCCCATCTGCTTTGCGGCCGGCGCGAGGCCGGGCACCGTGCCCGAGCCGTACGGAACGCTCGCGAGGTCGCCGGCCACGAACACCTCCGGATGACCGACGACGCTCAGGTCCGCAGCTACGGGCACCCGACCTGCGCGATCGAGGGCGGTTCCCAACGAGCGAGCAAGCGGCGATGAGGCGACACCAGCGGCCCACAATACGGTGCGCGCCGCGACGTGCTCTGCGCCGACGCGGGCTCCGTGCTCGTCCACGTGCGTGACGGCATGTCCCGTGCGTACGACGACACCGAGCCGCTCGAGCTGGCGTTGTGCGCTCGCGGAGAGCGATGCAGGAAAAGCCGGCAGCACGCGCGGTCCCGCCTCGATGAGTAATACGGCCGCAGAGGCAGGATCGATATGGCGAAACTCTCGCTTGAGCGTGTGGCGCGCGATTTCTGCCAGGGTACCGGCCAGCTCCACGCCGGTTGGTCCGCCACCCACGATGACGAACGTGAGCCAGGCTGCACGCTGCTGCGCGTCGGGCGTCGATTCCGCGCGTTCGAACGCAGTGAGAATGCGCGCCCGGATTTGGAGCGCGTCCTCCAGAGTCTTCAGGCCCGGCGCATGCACCTCCCATTCATCATGACCGAAATAGGCATGCGTGCTGCCGGTGGCGATCACCAGATAGTCGTAGGCATAGGAGCGGTCATCGATCATGACGTGGTGCGCGCTCACATCGATGGAGCGTACGTCACCGAGCAGCACCGTGACGTTGCGCTGCTTGCGCAGGATGTGACGCAGGGGCGCCGCAATGGAAGGGGCCGCGAGACCGGCGGTGGCAACCTGATAGAGCAGCGGCTGGAAGGTGTGGTGGTTGCAGCGGTCGATGAGCAGCACGTCGGCCTCCGCGGCGCGCAGTCCGCGCACCGCCCAGAGCCCGGCAAAGCCTCCACCGATCACGATGATGCGCGGCCTGGCGCGCATCATGAGGGGCGCGCCTTGAGGCTGCGGGCGAGCACTCGGGAATCATCGAGCTGTGCCGCGAAGGCCGCGAATCTCTCCGTCGGCCCGCGCCAGCGCAGCTCGTCGACGCTCTCAAACAGCTGCGCGTCGGTCCTGAGGCTGGCCAGTTGCTTGAACAGCAGTGCCAGCGCGCGGCGCTCACCGAGCACTTCCGCGGGGAACTCCTCGATGGTGCCGTAGCGATTGAGAAGGCGCGCCGCGGTCGACAACCCGATGCCCGCAAGACCCGGATAGCCGTCGGCGCTGTCGCCGACGAGCGCCAGCAAATCCGGGATCAAGGGCGGATCGACGCCGAACTTCTCGCGCACCCCGGCGGCATCGCGGATCTTCTTCGAGCGGCGATCCACCTGCACGATGCGCTCGCCGCGAACGCACTGGGCGAGATCCTTGTCCGGTGTCCAGATGCATACCTTCTGCACGCGCGCATCCTCGCTCGCGCGGCGGGCCGCGGAAGCGAGCGCATCGTCGGCCTCCAGCTCGACCATCGGCCAGACGGCGACGCCCATGGCGCCGAGTGCATCCTCGAGTGGTTGAAACTGCGCGAGCAGCGCGGGCTCGACTCCAGCTCCGGTCTTGTAATCGGCCCACAGCGTGTTGCGGAAGGACTCGATGACATGATCGGTCGCGACCGCAACATGCGTTGCGCCCTCCTCGATCATCTGCAGGATCGTATGCAGCACGCCGGCGACAGCCCCCAGCGGTCGGTCGGGCCCCTTGCGGAAGCGCCGCAGACCGAAGAAGTGTCGAAACAGCTCGTAGGTGCCGTCGATGAGATGAATGATCACGACGACCGCCAATGGTAGCGCAGGAATCACTTTGCTCAAGCGGGGGCAATGACTAAGATAGCTCAGCCAGCGCGCAACCGAACCCGAGCGGGCGTGCCGCGAAGAACAACAAGGGGATGCGCGATGCCGAGCGATGAGTCCATGCGCGCCGCGGCGAGCCTTTACACGCCCGAGCAGAGGCGCGCGGCCCTGCGTCTCGCGCTGACCGGCCTGGCCGCCGCGAGCATCGAATGGTTCGACTTCTTTCTGTACGCCACGGCCGCGGCCCTGGTGTTTCCGACCGTGTTCTTTCCGGCCTCGCTGCCGCCGTACGTCGCCCTGATCGCCTCGTTCAGCAGCTTCGCAGTGGGCTTCCTGGCGCGTCCGATCGGTGGCGCGCTGTTTGGCCACATCGGTGACCGCAAAGGGCGCAAGGTGGCGCTCGGCAGCGCGCTGTTGACGATGGGCGTTGCGACGATGCTCATCGGCTGTCTGCCGTCGTACGCCACTGCAGGAGTGCTCGCGCCGCTCGCGCTGGTGCTGCTGCGATTCGCGCAGGGCCTGGCCGTGGGAGGCCAATGGGGCGGGGCGATCCTGCTGGCAACCGAGAATGCGCCCGAAGCGCGCCGCGGTCTCTACGGCAGCATCCCGCAGGCGGGCGTGGCCGTGGGTGTCGTGCTCACGAACCTTGCGTTCTTCGTGACCAACGCGCTGACCTCTCCGGCGGCCTTCATGGCCTACGGTTGGCGCATTCTATTTCTGTGCAGCATCGCGCTCGTCGCCCTCGCAGCCTTTATTCATTTCCGGATCGAGGATACCGCAGCGTTTCGCGAATTGAAGCAGGCGCAACCGGCGGGCGCGCTCGCACCGCGCGAGCGCTCGCCGCTGCTCCAGTCGTTGCGGCGGCATCCACGCTCGATCCTGCTTGCCGCCGGCGCTTACATCTCGACCAATCTCACGTTCTACATTCTCATCACGTACAGCGTGGCTTACGGCACCAGCCCGGCAGGGCTGCATCTGTCGCGCGCCACGCTGCTGGCTGCGGTGCTCATCGCGACGCTACTTGCGACGCCGGCGCTCTTCATCGGTGGCGCCTTGTCCGACCGTGTCGGACGGCGCCGCATCTTCATGCTCGGGCTGTGCATGGAGGGCGTGTGGGCGTTCGCACTCTTCCCCTTGATCGACACGCGCTCCTTCGTCGCGATCACGCTGGCAATCTGCGTCGGTCAGGTGTGCAACTCGGTGACATACGGTCCGCTGGCGGCACTGTTCGCGGAGTTGTTCGATACCCGCGTGCGCTACTCCGCCGTCTCGCTCGCCTATCAGCTCTCCTCGATCGTCGGCGGCGGACTGGCGCCGCTCATTGCGACGGCGCTGTATGCCAGGTATCACCACAACCTGCCGCTCTCGATCTACATCGTCGCTGCCTGCGCGGTGTCCGTGCTGTGCACCTGGGCGCTGCAGGAGCCCCGGAACGCAAGACCGATTTCGGCCATACTGCAAGGGGGCACATGAATCAGGGAGCTGCCCGCCATGATCACGCTGTTTCACCGGCCGAAAACCCGATCCTCACGCTTCATTTTCCTGCTCGAGGAACTCGAGGCTCCGTACCAGATCAAGCTCGTCACCACGCGCTTACGCGATGGCAGCGGCCATGTGGATCCGGCGAATCCGCATCCGCACGGCAAGGTGCCGGCGATCTCCGATGACGGGGTGATCGTCTTCGAATCGCCGGCCATCGCGCTCTACCTGACGGACAGGTTTCCGAAGAATCGTCTGGGGCCGCTGCCCGGCGAGGCCGCACGCGGCCCCTATCTATCCTGGCTCGCCTATTACACCGGCGTGCTCGAGCCGGCCTTCATGTCCAAGTTCATGAATGTCGAGGTGCCCCGCGGGACAGCGGGGTGGGTCGCGGTCGAGGAGGCCATGGCCACGATCATCAAGGCGCTCTCCCCGGGTCCCTATATTCTGGGCGAGCGCTTCAGCGCGGCGGACGTTCTCTACGGGACGACGTTTGCGATGTTCGGTCAGAGTCCCATGATGCCGAAGTCGGCCGTCATCGAGGAGTATGTGCAGCGAATCGTCGCACGCCCGGCCTGGGCGCGCGCGCAGGCGCGTGACAACGGCTGAGGGGCGCGGATAATGCCGCGAGCGATGCGTGCGCTCGCGGTCGCCGTGGCAGACAACGATGCAGCAGCTGGAAGGCAAGGTCGCGTTCATCACGGGCGGTGGCTCGGGCGTTGCGCTCGGTCAGGCCAAAGTGTTCGCCGAGGAGGCGCGCATGCAGGTGGTGATCGCGGACATACGTCGCGATCACCTCGATGAGGCGCGGGCGTACTTCGCAAGCCGCAAGCTATCGGTGCACGCGATCCAGCTCGATATCACCGACCGCAACGCTTTCGCGCGCGCCGCGGATGAGGCCGAGCGCGTGCTGGGACCGGTGCAGCTGCTCTGTAACACGGCCGGCGTGAGCCAGTTCGGCCCCGTGGAAAAGGCGAGCTACGACGACTGGGACTGGCAGATCGACGTGAATCTCAAGGGCATGATCAACGGCGTGCAGACCTTCATGCCGCGGATGATCGAGCGGCGTTCGGGCGGTCACATCGTCAACACGGCCTCCATGTCGGCCTTCGTCGCCCTGCCGAACACGGCCATCTACTGCACGACCAAGTACGCGGTGCGCGGACTTTCGGAGTCGCTGCGACTCGAGCTCGAGAAGTACGACATCGGCGTCTCCGTGCTGTGTCCGGGGGCGGTGAACACCAACATCCACGAATCGGTGCTTGCACGGCCCGAGCGCTATGCCAAGACCGGCTACTACGGCGCTGATCCGGAGACCTTCAAGCGCCTGAAGGCCGTGATCGAGAGCGGCTTCGATCCCGTCGAGCTGGGCCGCATCGTGCTGCAGGCGGTGATACACAACGATTTCTGGATCCTGCCTTATCCCGAGTTCATTCCCACGCTCGAGAAGTACAACGAGAATGTCATCGGGGCATTGCGCAAGTACGAGAACGATCCGGACTATGTGCGGCGCAAGCAGCTCGGCCGCCGCATGCCCGGTGCGAGCTGAGCGGAGAAGCGCATGATCACGCGACGGGGGATGACACTGGGGCTCACGGGCTACTGGCTGTCCGCTGGAGTGCCGCGAGTTGCACGGGCAGACGAGCTCGGCGGCGCCGCGACCGCGGGTGGCGGCACGGAAGCGCTGATCGCACTTCCGGGCAAGAAGCCGCTCATCAAGCGGGCATTCCGGCCGCCCAACTACGAGACACCGCTCGCGGATCTCGCACAGCCGTTCACTCGGAACGAGGCGTTCTTCGTGCGCTATCACCTGGCGGTGATCCCGGAAGTCGATGTGGCTTCCTGGCGGCTGCGCATCGGCGGCAAGAGCACGCAACGTCCGCTGGTGCTATCTCTCGAGAACCTGCGGCGCGAATTCAAACGGGTGAGTATCGCGGCTGTGGCTCAATGCTCCGGGAATCGGCGTGGTCTCTTCATGCCGCGAGTTCCCGGCGTGCAGTGGGGCAGCGGTGCCACAGGCAACGCACTCTGGAGCGGCGTGCGCCTCCGGGACATCCTGCAGAGGGCCGGCGTCGGCGCGGATGCTCTCGAGGTCGTCTTCAACGGCGCCGACGCGCCGGTGCTCGGCGCAACTCCGGATTACCTCAAGAGCCTGCCGATCGACCGGGCGCTCGATGAGAACACGCTGGTGGCCTTTGAAATGAACGACCGGCCGCTGCCCCATTGGAATGGCGCGCCGGCGCGCCTCGTGGTGCCGGGCTGGACCGCGACCTATTGGATGAAGCACCTCACGGAGATCCGCATCGAGCCCACACCCTACGATGGATTCTGGATGAAGGGCGCCTACCGCATTCCGACCGGCGCATTTCCCGGGCGCCGCTTTGCGAGCCAGGAAAACCCCGAGACGACGCCCATCACCGAGATCATGGTGAACTCACTCATCACGAGTCCCGTCTCGGGAGAGCGGCTGCGCCGCGGCGCGCACGCGGAGCTCGCGGGCAAGGCGTGGGACAACGGCGCCGGCATCGACAGCGTCGCGATCTCCACGGACGGTCAGCGCACCTGGCGCGAAGCCACGCTCGGGCGCGACCTGGGGCGGTTCGCGTGGCGCGAGTTTCGCTGGCGTATTGACACGTCGAGCGCGGGCATGATCCACATCACGACGCGCGCTCACAGTCGCAATGGCACGAGTCAGCCGGCCAAGCTGACTCCGAATCCGTCGGGCTATCACCACAATTTGATGCAAGAGCTGATGCTGGAGGTCGCATGATGCGCCGGCACAGCGCGGCTCTGGCGCTGGCCGCTGTCGCACTCGGCACCGCAGCGGTCCTGGCCGACGAGACGCCGCGCGACGAGAGCAGCATTCAACTGCGGGAGGCGCCGGGGCGGGAGCTCACCGCGGCGCACTGTGTCATCTGCCACAGTCTCGATTACATCCCCATGAACGCGCCGGTGATGGATGCGGGCTCCTGGAAGAAAACCATCCAGAAGATGCGCGAACGCTTCGGTGCGCCGCTGACGGACGATGAGGCCAGCGCGGTGCTTGGTTATCTCAGCAGCAACTACTCGCACAGATAAGCGCTGAGCGCGCGGCGCACCGCGTCGGCGAGCGGCGCGCGTGCGTGCCGCAATCGCAAGTCCATCGTGATCTCGAGTTGCGCTCCCTGCCTGCGTATGCCGCGGTTACAGATATTCAGCGGATCGCGGCCGGCAAGATGCGTCGGCACGCAGGTGGTGGCCGGCAGCCCCGCCGAGATCAGGGCCTCGACGAGTCGCGACATGAGCCGCGACTCGAGCCCGCCGACATAGATCTGCCCCTCACCCCGGCAGCCGTGGATGCCGAGCACCACCGCGCAGCGGGATAGCAGCGCCACGCACTCGGGATGGTCGAA
>Ga0335077_10000807_pt1 | contig 35672 bp, 26 predicted proteins | sample Lox_Sample_31_FD_207151 | JGI IMG/M metagenome (GOLD analysis project Ga0335077, IMG submission 207151) | Soil microbial communities from Loxahatchee National Wildlife Refuge, Florida, United States - Lox_Sample_3.1 | ecosystem: Environmental > Terrestrial > Soil > Wetlands | place: USA... | reverse complement strand
GCGTGGTCTCCTCGTCCGTCTCAAGCTGATCCACTCCGCTGCTGTCGGTAGCGCCATCGAACGCCGCTTCGATGACCCGCGCCAGCACATCCCTCAACTGGAATCGTTCCGCGATGATCTCCCGGATGGCGTCGCCCACCTCGCGGCGATACGCCGGTTTCGTGAGGAACAAGTCGATTTTCGTGGCCAGCTCGCCCGAATCCGGCCGGTACGATACCGCCTCGCCCGCATCACCGAAGGCACGGATGAAGTCGCGTTTGCGATTCACCAGCATGAATCCTCCCGAGGCGAACGCGATCATCGGCTTGTGACTGAAGCCGTGGAGCGAACCGGGATTGAATGCGTCGATCATGATCTCATGCCGCGCCAGGCACGCCGCGAGCGCCGGCCCATACGGAATGTGCCCCGGAACAGGAATCAGATTGCGTGGAATTCCGCCGGAATCCGTCTTCAGATTGCCGTAGCAGAGGACATCGATTCCCGCCGACCCGAGCACCTTCAGCCGCAGCGCTGTCTGCGCATCGTGCAATACCAGCCGATGCGCGAAGTGCCAGAAATAGGACTGATCCAGATCGAGCGCCAGACGCGTCCGCAAACGACCGTCCAGCGCCGCGATCCGATCCAGAAGCACATACCAAAGTCCCGGTTCGCCGCTCCAGCCCTCCAGCGTCTTTCGCGCAACATCCTCGATGGCCGGATCCGGATACTGCCTCGGCTCCTGGTACAGGTGTCCGATGAATCCGACCCTTCGATCCGCCGCCACACCTTGCGGGCAAAATCCCGGAACCCCAGGGAGCGGCGCCTCAATCACGCGCCACGGCCGCAGGAATCCGAGCTCCTCCATGAGCTTCGTCTGCCCTGTATCCGGCGACCAATGCATCAAGCGCGGATGCGTCAACATTTCGCCCAATTTTCGCCGCGCTCCGCCTTCCGAGTCGCCCGGACCCGCGGGATGCGGAGCCAGCAACTGGTCGGCGAGCTCCAGCGGCGCATGATCCCAAAGGCACACCGTCGGGATATCCAAAACGTCCGTGAACAAATTCGCCCGCCGCCCCCGCCGCGACGGCATGCGGCACAGCAGTGCGCAAACGCCCTTGTGAAGACCGAAAGCCAGCTCCGGCCGAAAGGCTTTGAGGTCCGCGACGATCGCGTTGACGCGGGTCACATCCGGAAGCAGAAACGCGTCAATCGGCACGTCGAAGATTTTGAGGCCGAGCGCTTCCAGTTCTCCGCGATAGATCTCGAACAGCGCCCGGGAGATTCCGTAAAACCACTCGCCCGGAGGAACGGTGACCGCAATACGTTCAAGAGGAAGCTGCATGATTGCGCGTCGCCGTTTCGCGGATCTCTGAGTTTAATCGCTGAATTGCGTGATCGAAAGCGTGTGACCGTCGGGGTCCTTGAACCAGGCGACCTTGGTTTTGGCGTCCGCCTGCCAGATCCCGAGCTCGTCCTGAGGGATTCCGTTCACCCGCATCATCGCGACCCCTGCGCTTTGCAGTTTCTTCGCCGTGGCGACGATATCTGAAACCTGCCAGCCGAGAGTCGTGTACGGCGCGACCGAAACATCCTTCACGATCTGGACGCGCAGCATGATGCCGTTGGCGTCGAAGACCAGCGCGAACTGGTCCGAGGCGAGCAGGCGCAGCCCCAGCGTGTCTCCGTAAAAATGTTGCGCGCGGGAGCGATCCGTAGACGCGACAAAAGCCATCACTTTCTCGGATCCAAGCGCGGTTGCGGAAGATTTGGGGGTCATTGGATGCTCCTGGGACGATTGTTGCTGGGCAAACATCATCGCCGCCGAGAGGACGGCGGAAAAAAGGATTTTCGGGACCATGGCTTCTCCGTTTGAGATAGTTTATTACACTGGGATGCCTTTTTTTTGATGTCAAGCTTCGTTTTGGCGCATCCAACGGATATGTTCCTTCGCGTGCGACGGCGGATTCGAGAGATTCGTATGTTCGCCCGCGCCATGAAGTCCGGGGCGCACCCGATTCTGGCGCAGATCGTGCCCATCCGGCGCTGTAATCTGGACTGCGCATATTGCAACGAATACGACAAGGTTTCCGCCCCCGTGCCGACTGCGGAGATGCTGCGGCGCATCGACAAGCTGGGCGAACTGGGAACGTCGATCATCACGCTGAGCGGCGGCGAGCCGACGCTGCATCCGGATCTGGAGGCGATCGTTCGCAGAATCCGGCTGCGCGGCGCGATCGCCACGCTCATCACCAACGGCCTGCTGCTGACGCCTGCGCGGATTCGTGCGCTGAACCGCGCCGGCCTCGATTACCTGCAAATCAGCATCGATAATCTCGCGCCCGACGACATTTCGAAAAAGAGCCTGCGCGTGCTCGATCGAAAGCTTCAGTGGCTGGCCCAATACGCGGAGTTCGGCGTGACGATCAATTCGGTTCTGGGCGCGGGGGTGCGGAATCCGGAGGACGCGGTCACCATCGGCCGGCGCGCGCGGGAACTGGGGTTCACCAGCACGGTCGGGATCCTGCACGACCATTCCGGCCAGTTGAAGGCGCTTATGCCGGAGCATCACAAAGCGTACGAACATTTCCGCAAGCTGCGAACGGGCCTGTTTTCCTTCGCCCACTTCGATCATTTTCAGGACAACATCGCCCGCGGCATCGCGAACGAATGGCACTGCCGGGCCGGCGGGCGCTTTCTGTACATCTGTGAGGACGGGCTGGTGCATTACTGCTCGCAGCAGCGCGGAACGCCGGGAATTCCGCTCGACAAATATACGATCGAGGACGTGCGCAGGGAAGCGGCGAGACCCAAGGGTTGCGCTCCGCTGTGCACCATTTCCTGCGTGCACCAGACGGCCATGCTCGACGATTTTCGCGAGCGTCCGCGGGAGACAGTCAGCGGAATTCTCGACCGCCGCCGGCAGGTGGATCCCGATTTTCGCACTCCGGCCGCGGTGCGCGCACTATCGTGGCTGTTCTTGGACGAGCGGCGCCGCGAATTCTTCGGCCGGGTAGCGGTCTCGCTGCTGGCCGCGGACAAAAACGAATGAACACGAATTCGTGTTGATTATCCCCGGAGTTCTTCCAGAATCCGGTAGGGCACGTTCAAATTTCCACCGATTCCCGTGCCCAGCGCGACTCGCGGCTTGGGCGTGCCGTGAAAATCCGACCCTCCGCTGATCTTCAGCTCGAACTTGCGCGCGAGCGCAAGATATTGGGCGGTCTGCGCGGGCGAATGATCGCTGTGATACACCTCGATTCCGGCGAGCCCCATGCCGCGCATGTCCTTCACGAACGACTCGAGTTCGGCGGCGCTCGCGCGGATGCGGTTGGGATGTGGAAGCACCGCCAGGCCTCCACAGCCGCGAATCTGCCGGACGGCTTCCGCGAACTCGGATGGCTCCAGCGGCACGTAGCAGCAACCGGCTTCATCCAGATATTTGTCGAATGCCTCCTCGGTCGAGCGCACGTAGCCTTTGGCCACCATCAGCGCCGCGAAATGCGGCCGCGCGATCAGCTTCCGGCCGCGCGCCGTGAGTTCCTCCAGCGTCAGCGGCATTCCCGCCGCGTTCAATTTATCGATGAGCTCCCCGTTCCGTTTGCGCCGTTCCACCTGGAGCGAGACGATCCATTCGCGAAATTCGGGCGACGGAAGATGGGTCAGGAAATATGCCAGCAGGTGCACGGATTGAGCGCGATATTTCGTGGCCAGCTCGATTCCACAGATCAGCTCGAGACCCGCGCGGGCGGCGTGCGGGAGCGCGGTATCGTATCCGGCGAAGGTATCGTGGTCGGTGACCGCGAGCGCCTCCAGCTTCACGCGCGCGGCTTCTCCGATCAGTTCCTGGGGCGTCAGTGATCCATCGGATTCGGTAGTGTGGCTGTGCAGGTCGATCATGAAGTGCGCCGCGCGCGCTGCGCCAGCCACGCCTGAACCGCGTCGAGCACGCGCTTCACGCTCTCCGCCGGAGTCTCGCGATCGGTGTGGCATTCAACTTCGGGCGCGAGCGGCGGCTCATACGGATCGTCCACTCCCGTGACGCCGTGCATCTCGCCCGCGCGCGCCCGGCGATAGATTCCCTTCAGGTCGCGCTGCTCGCATACCTCGAGCGGCGCGTGCACGTAGACCTCGAGAAAGCTGCCGATTCGCGCGCGAATCTCTTCACGAATCGCGCGATACGGCGAGATCGCCGATACCAGCGTGATCACGCCGTTGCGCGTCAGCAATTCGGCCACAAACCCGATGCGGCGCACGTTCTCGTCGCGATCTTCCTTGCTGAAGCCCAGCCCCTTATTCAAGTGCTGCCGCACCACGTCGCCGTCGAGCCATTCGACTTTGTGTCCCATGGCCCACAATTTTTCGTGCACCGCCTTGCTGATGGTGGATTTTCCCGCGGAGCTCAGCCCGGTGAACCACACGGTGAGTCCCGCGGTCGCCGCGGATTCGGCGGGCGCGGAAGCGATGCCGCCCGCGATCATGCCGACGGCCAGCGTGTGGTTGTGCAGCGGGTCGATGACGATGAACCCTCCAGTCGCGCGATTGTCCGCGTACGGATCGAAGTACAGCGGCTGGTGCGTTTCGATCTCCACCTCACCGAATTCGTTCAGGTTCAGCTTGTCGGCGTGTTCCCGCGCGAGCGTCGCAGGGTTGAGCACGGCGCCCACGCGCGTCACGCTGGCGCATACCTGCCGGCTGCTGTGTTTCAAAAGATACGGCTTCGCGATTTCAAGCGGCTGATCGTTCAGCCACAGCAGCGTGGCGTTGAAGCGACGCGCCACCGACGGCGGAGCATCCACGCCCGCGATCATGTCGCCACGTCCGATATCGAGGTCATCCGCGAGGCCGATCGCCACCGAAAGGGGCGGGAATGCGGCATCCGCTTCGCGCTCGCCGACGCGGATCGATTCGACCGTGGTGGTTCGTCCTGAAGGCAGCACGCGCACCATATCGCCTTTGCGCAAAACGCCGCCGGCCACCTGTCCGGCGTAGCGCCGCGGCTGGGACCGGATCACGTACTGCACCGGCAGGCGCAGCCGCCCGGAGCCCGCACCGGGCTGCACCGGAACCGTCTCCAGGTATTCGAGCAGCGTCGAGCCTTGAAACCAGGGAATCCGAGTCGAACGTTCGACGACATTATCGCCGTCGATCGAGCAGATGGGAATCAGGTACGGGTCGGCGCCGTCGAGCGCGCGGATGAACCGGGAGAAGTCGCGCTCGATTTCGCGGAACACGCTTTCATCGAAGCCCACCAGATCCATCTTGTTCACCGCGACGGCGAAGCGGCGAATTCCCAGCAGCCAGGCGATGGCCGCGTGGCGCTGGGTCTGCGGCAGCACGCCCTTTCGCGCGTCCATCAGCAGCACGGCGACGCTCGCCGTGGATGCCGCCGTCGCCATGTTGCGCGTGTATTGCTCGTGGCCGGGCGCGTCGGCGATGATGAACTTGCGGCGCGGCGTCGAAAAATAACGATAGGCGACGTCGATGGTGATGCCCTGCTCACGCTCGGCGCGCAATCCGTCGGTCACCAGCGAAAAATCGATGTAACCGTTTCCACCCGCGGCCGCCGATGCCGCGCGCACCGACGCGAACTGGTCCTCGAAGATGGAGCGCGTGTCGTGCAAAAGGCGGCCGATCAGCGTCGATTTTCCGTCGTCGACGCTCCCCGCGGTCAGGAATCGCAGCAGTTCGCGTTCCGCCACTTAGAAATAGCCCTCGCGTTTTTTCAATTCCATGGAGCCGTCGCGATCATGGTCGATGATGCGGTTTTCCCGTTCGCTGCGCACGGCCTGCTCCAGTTCCGCGATGATCTTGGGTACCGTGTCAGCCGTGGAGCGGATCGCGCCGGTGCAGTAGGTGCAGCCGAGCGTGCGCATGCGGCACAGGATGCGCTGCGGCGCTTCGCCCGGCGCAAGCGGAGGATGGTGCTCGATCGGAATCAGTTGCCCGTTGCGCACCAGGACCTCGCGCTCCTTGGCGAAATACAGCGGCACCACGGGAATGCTCTCGCGCTCGATGTAGCGCCAGATGTCCAGCTCGGTCCAGTTGGAGAGCGGGAACACGCGCATGCTTTCGCCCGAATCGATGCGGCCGTTGAACAGGTTCCAGAATTCGGGCCGCTGATGGCGCGGGTCCCACTGGCCGAAAGAATCGCGCAGGGAAAAAATCCGCTCCTTGGCGCGCGAGCGCTCCTCTTCGCGCCGCGCTCCGCCGATGGCGGCCTCCACGCGATTTTCGGACAGCGCGTCGAGCAGCGCGCGCGTCTTGAGCAGCGAGCAGCATTTGCTGACGCCGAGATCGAACGGATTCGCTCCATTGTCGATGGCCGCGCGATTGGTGTGCACGATCAACTTCACGCCGACCGCAGCGCAGGTGCGGTCGCGAAATTCGATCATCTCGCGGAATTTGTAGGTCGTATCGATGTGGATCAGCGGGAACGGGATGGGTCCGGGCGCGAAGGCTTTTAGCGCCAATCGCAGCAGCACGGAGGAGTCTTTGCCAATGGAATACAGCATCGCGGGCCGCGCAAATTCGGCGGCGACTTCGCGCATGATAAAGATGCTCTCGGCCTCCAGAGCGTCCAGGTGGGAAATTTCAAACAAGCTTCCTTCTATCATGCGGAAAAGAGTGGCCGAGGGTCAACTGGGGCGCGGTTCGGCGTATTCGGCTGCCGATCCTGTTACCATCGGCATTGCGATTTCGTCATTCGAACGAGGAGTCTCCCACATGACCCGAACGCTCATCGCACTCGTTGCTGCGTCCATTTCATTCGCTCCCTCGCTCCTGGCGCAGGAGGCGCAGGGCGGCGGCGGACGCGGCGCGGGCGGAAATCTGCCGGCGCCCAATCCTCAAGCCTACGAACGCGTCATTAATAAAGACGCGAAGTCGAAAAGAGGACTGTTCACGGTCCACCAGGTCGGGGAGCGTTATTATTACGAAATTCCCAAATCCGAACTCGGGAAACAGTATCTTTGGAACACGCAGATCGCCAAGAACGCGCTAGGGGTGGGCTACGGCGGCGAACAGATTACCGACCGCGTGGTCGCCTGGGAGCTGCACGACAATCGCGTGTATCTGCGCGATATCAACTACAGCGTTTCGGCGCGGCCTGACACGCCCATCGCCGAAGCCGTCGAGAACTCCAACAACGCGACCATCATCATGGCATTCAACGTCGCCGCGTATCACGACGGCGATCCGGTGATCGAAGTCGGCCGGCTTCTGGACGCTGATGTTCCGGAATTCAGCGCGCGCCAGCGCCTGGGCGCGACCGCGTTCGACCCCTCGCGCTCGTTCATCAATCACGTCTCCGCTTTCCCCGACAATATCGAAGCCGAGGTCACCGCGACTTACACGCGCACCGGGAACGCAGCCGCCGCGCAGGCGGGCCGCGGAGGAGCGCTGGGCGGCGGAACCATGCGCGGCTCCTCGGCTACCATCGTGCTCCATCACAGCATGGTGCGTCTTCCCGAGCATCCCATGACGCCGCGCCTGTTCGATGATCGCGTGGGATACTTCACCACCAGCCAGATGGATTACACGGCCGACGAATATCGCGCCAAGACCGTTCGCTACATCGCGCGCTGGCGCCTGGAAAAGAAAGATCCGAACGCTGCCCTTTCCGACCCGGTCCAGCCTATCGTGTATTACGTCGATTCTGCCACGCCCAAGAAATGGGCGCCGTGGCTCAAGAAGGGAATCGAAGACTGGAACCAGGCGTTCGCAGCGGCGGGATTCAAAAACGCCATCATTGCGCGGGATGCGCCCACGCCGCAGCAGGACCCGAACTGGAGTCCTGAGGATATTCGCCATTCCGTGGTCCGCTGGCTGCCTTCGACGGTCGAAAACGCCAGCGGTCCGCACATCTCCGATCCGCGCACCGGCGAAATTCTGAACGCCGACATCCAGTTCTACAACAACGTCATGAACCTGGCGCGCGACTGGTATTTCGTGCAGGTGGGCCCGCTCGATCCGCGCGCGCAGCGCCTCCCGCTGCCCGACGACCTGATGGGCCGGCTGCTCGAATACGTGGTGTGCCACGAAGTCGGACACACCATCGGGTTCCAGCACAACATGAAGGCCAGCTCTATGTATCCGGCTGACAAGATCCGCGACAAGGAATTTGTCCACAAGATGGGGCACACGCCGTCGATCATGGATTACTCGCGCTTCAATTACGTCGCGCAGCCGGAGGACGGCATTGCGCCCGAAGACCTGATCCCGCGCATCGGCCCGTACGACGTCTTTGCGACCAAGTGGGGTTACACGCCCATCGCGGGTGCGGAGACGCCCAACGATGAAAAGCCGACGCTCGACAAGTGGGCGCGCGAGCAGGATTCGACGCCGTGGCTTCGCTTCAGCACCGCGAACTCGGATGGATCGGACCCCGGCGAGGAGACCGAAGCCGTCGGCGACGCCGATCCGGTGAAGTCGACTGCTGCGGGCATGAAAAATCTCCAGCGCGTCGCCAAGCTGCTGATGCCGGCGACCGCGTGGAAAGAGGGTGAAACCTACGACGATCTGAACGAAGTGTACGGCCGCATGATCTCGCAATGGCAGCTCGAAATGAATCACGTCGCGCAGGTGGTGGGCGGATTCAACAGCCAGGAGAAGGTGGTCGGGCAGGAGGGCCGCATTTTTACGCTGATCCCCAAAGTGCGCCAGGAGGATGCGGTGAAATTCCTGGTGGACAACGCATTCGCGACGCCGGCCTGGATGATCGATCCCGAAATTCTGCGGCGCATCGAGCCGGTGGGGATCATCACACGCATCGGGAACGCGCAGCGCAGCGTGCTGAACACGCTTTTCAACGACCAGCGCTTCGCCCGGCTGATCGAAGAGCAGGCCGTGGATGGTTCCGCGGCATTCACGGCGGCGGAACTGCTCGCGATGGTCCGCAAAGGCGTATGGAAGGAGCTCGAATCGCCGCAGGTGAAGATCGACGCCTACCGCCGCAATTTGCAGGATACCTATCTCGACCTTATCGACACCAAGCTGAACGGCTCGCGTACCGCGGCGGTCGCGTTCGGCGCGGGTGGTCGCGGGGGTCGCGGTCCGGCGCCGGTGTCGGAAGATGAAAAGCCGTTCTTCCGCGCCGAGCTGCGCGTGTTGAGCGCATCGGTCAGCGCGGCGCTGCCCAAGGCCGCCGATCACGATACGCGCGCGCATTTGGAAGCGGCCAAGGATCAGATCGGCAAGATTCTCGATCCGAAGTTTCTGCCGCCTGCGCCAACGGCCGGAGCCGGCGGTGGTCGCGGTCGGGGGATGCGCTAGCGAAGGGGCATTCCTGCTGGCGGTTGCGATGTGCGGAATTACACGCGGGCGCGGCCGAACCGCAGGAGATCACTCCGACCGTTCCGTCTGTGGCTTGGGTTCTTTGGCCACCGCGGGCGGAGGCAGTTTGTTGATCTCGAACCAGAACCACTCGACCGCGGCCATCAGCTCGTAGGATTGCTCGAGTGTCGAGGGCTTGGTGATGTAACAGTTGGCTCCAGCTTGATACGCGCGCTTTACATCGGACGGCGCCGAGGAGTTGGTCAACACAATCACCGGAATGCTCGCGATTTCGATGTCTTCGTGATGCCGGATCTGGCGTAACGTTTCAAAGCCGTCCAACCCCGGCATGCTGAGATCGAGGAAAATCAGATCGGGCTTGGGCGCCTCGGTAAAGTAGCCGTGGCGATTCAGGTAAGCCATCGCCTCCCAGCCATCCTTCACCACTGTGAGAAGATGACGGACAGCCCAGGTGCGGAGAACTTCTTTAAAGAGATGGGCTTCGGCGAGTGAATCCTCAACCAGGAGTAATTGGTATACGTGGTCCGGCATGTTCAAGCGTTGGCTTAGCTGTTAACGGCGGACGCCTCCGTTAGATCCCATCCATCTTGTCACATTTCGAATATTTTTTGAACAAAAAATTCATTGAGGAGTTTTGTCCAGTTGCTGCCTGGCCCAGGCGCGCGCGGGATTCAGATTAACGGCGCGTTCGAACTCCTTGCGCGCCTCGGCATTCTTGTTCTCCTTGCGCAGCGCTAGCCCAAGCCACAGGTGCGCGTCGGCGGAGGTGGGCTCGATCTCGAGCGCCTTCTGGAAATCTTTGAGCGCCAGATCGTTACCGCCTCCAAACTGCGGCGGAAGGTAGTAGTATCCGACGCCGCGGCTGATGTAGTTGCGCGCGGATTTGGGATCGATCTGCACCGCCTTGTTCACTTCCTCCTGCGCGCAACGGCCGTATTTCAGACCCTGAAGGATATTCGCGGAAATTGCCTGCCCGCACAGGGTACCGTAGATCCTGTGGTACTCGGCTTCCCCGGCGTTGAGCGCAACCGCGCGTTCGGCGGCTTTGATGCCGGTCTCGGCGGCGGTGTGTGCCTGATTCTTGTCGCGCAGCTCGATGGCAACCTCGGCCAGGTACGAGTTGGCCAGAGCGGCGCGATATTGAGCGGCCGCGTCGTTGGGCCGGCTTTGCGCGTCGGCGGCGGCCTGGGAGGCAATGCGGTCGAGCGCCGCACGATCCTGCGCGTCGCGCGCGTTTTCAAGCTCGCCCGCGCATACTGCGCCGGTCATCGCGAGCAGGGTAATCAACAGCCGCATAACCCTCATTTTACCGGCTGTGCCGGGAAGCGCGCGCCGCACGATCACGATTTGTGTGGTAAGATTTCGCCAAATTTATGATGAAAGCCGCATTCCGGATTGCCGCCGTCGTCTTCCTGCTGTCGTCGTTGATCGCCTACCAGACCGTACCGAGACCTGCCCACCTGCTCGATCCGTTCGGCGAGGGATGGATGGTCGCGGACACGAACGGGGATGGCATTGCCGACTTCGTGACGGGAAAGATTGTCGTACCCGATCAACCGACGGCGGCGCAGAACTCGGCCGCGGCCGACCTGGCGGCTCGCATTGGATTCGCGACCACGGGGTTGACGCCGCCGATCGTGATCCGCGCTTCGGAAGATCGTCATGACGGTCCGCGGATTTACGTCGGGCGGCCAGCGCCGGTGAAACTCGACTCGGAGGAAGGCGGCGTGTTTGCGGAAGGTGATAATTTACTGGTCGCGGGCGATGACGCGGGTCTGCTCGCGGCAGCGGAGGATTTCGGGGCGCGCGCTCCGTTCGTGTGGCGGCCCGGCGGCGAACGCCTGGGCGCGATCGCGACCGCGATCGGAAATGGAGCGCAGGCGACGGGGTTCACATACGTGAAGGGGAAAGCCGGAATCAATCGCGCCTTTCTCCACACGGCTTCGCCGGTGAGCAGCGACACACTCGCGAAAGTGATGAATGACCCGCGCTTCGCCAGCGTTCACGAGATCGTGGCTGGGGACGTCACGGCTGTCGATTCCAAGCCGCTTCCGGCGATGCCCAGTGCGCAGCCGACGGCGGCGCCGGCGGGCGAGGCTCCCGCGGCGGAGGGCGAAAACGCGGCCGGTCCCGCGCGGCTCGACCTGGCGACGGTGTACACCATGCGCGGCTTGTTTCGCGGGACCCCGCGCATGCCGGTTCCGTCGAGTCTCGACGCGCAGCTTTACGTTCCCCCAGGCGCGGCGGGCGTCGCCATGGCCAATCTGGCGGCTCGCATGGGCATGGAGACGACCGGAATTACCCTGCCGCTCGCCACGCCGGCGAATGAAGCGACCGCGCGGCAGGTGCGCACGAAATCGGTGGTAGTCGAGTCTTCCGAGCTTGGGAAGGAAGCCGAGCGCAATTTGAGCCAGGAGAGTCCGGGGTTAGCGCCGCTTCCGGAGGGTGAAGGCGAGCTGCGCGTCGTGGATCGTGCGTTCGGACGTCAGCCGTCGGTGCTGGTACGGGGTAATGAGACTGAGGCGTTGCGCTTCCTGAGCGACCATCTGCCGAATCTGTGGGAACCCGGCAAAAAGAACCTGTCGATCGAGGAGATTCGCTACGATCTGCACCGCTTCTTTTCTCTGCGTTCGACCGTGGGCCAGGCGAGCGCGGCGCTGTACAGGCTGGATAAATGGGCGGGCGAGATTCAATCGCCGCGGGACGTCGAGGCAAAGGTTTATGTGGATGTCGCGGATCCCGGGCTGAAGGAAATGGTTCGGAACGAGCTGCGGGCGAAGCTCGGCGTGGACGCGAAGGTGGTCACCGCGAGCCTGCACGCGGGAACGCAGTGCTGCGAAAAGCTTCCCGCGCTGCACTACCGCGAGCCGGGCTACCAGTTCCACCAGGGCACGCCGGCGTTCGAGGAAAACATCGTCATCCCGTGGGAGGGGACGCGGCTGCTCAAGGCCGTGAAAGGCGCGCTCCCCAAAATCAAGGGTCCGGTGAATGTGGTCGCGCGGGTAAGCGAGGGTCCCGAAGTGCGCCGCGATTTAGAAAAGCAGATCGAGAAAATACTGCCGGCGGGCAGCCATGTCACGGTGTTGTGCGCTTACAAGCAGGGCGTGAGCTGGCTGATGGACGAGATCGCGCCGCTGGTTAAAGGAAAAGCCGCGTCGATCAAAATCGAGTTCCGCGAAAATGGCGACTCGACGGGAACGCGATCCATGTACTCGCATGCGCGCTGGGTTCAGGAGCTTTATCCCGTGGACGAGATGCTCGCACGGGAGCTGAAGATTCCGCTCGACAAGATCCAGTTCGCCGAATTCGATGCCGACCGGCCGACCTATCGCGTGCACGTCTACGATTCCGGTGGAAGAGAAGTCCTGGCGCGCGATTTCACGGTCGCCACAGTTGACCGGCCGTATAACGGCGTGATGCCGGAATACGAAAAGGTGCAGGTGGACACCGGATGGGTGCGGATCGAGGAGGGTTCCGCGGTAGTGCTCGACCAGCGCATCCCCACCGATATCGAAATGTTCTGGGACCGTTATCAGAAAGAAACGCTGCCCCGCGTGTTTCGCACGGTGATGCAGCGCTATCACGGCGAGCTGCGGCCGGAATTCGCGCCTCCGTTCGACACGCTCAAAATCGATTTTCATTTGAGCGAGCCGAATTACGAGCTGGGAATCGACAAGGAACGGATCTCGTCGCTCGAAGCGCTCCAGGAAGATATTTTCTATTCCACGGAAAATTTCGTGAACATGATGGGCGACCTGGAGGCCGGGCGCGCGATCACTTACGCGGGCAGAATCATCCCTATCGTCCACGCCTCGGAAGACGGCAAGGACGGGCGCGTGCACATCGAGTTCTACGCCAAGCCGGCGGGTGGTCCGTCGGTGGAACTCGCGTGGACTGACGCGCAGGGCCAGCGGCACCAGAAAAAGCGCGACTTGTTCGTGCTCGCCGGTCCGATGCAGCCGCGCCTGATCGGCGCGCGCACTTCCGAGCGGCGCCCGGAAAGCATGACCTGGCTTCTGCCCGCCGATTTCAAAAACGATCGCCACGACGAATGGATCAAGGAAGAAGGCCAGGACCAGGTGGAGCGCACGATTTTTCCGGCCGAGCAGGCGCGCGGGCAGCTTCACTGGCTGGAGCAGATGCACGCGGCGGGCATGTACAGAGATGAACTGGCGTATCCGCATCTGAAGCAGATGTCGTTCGAATTCGAGTTGCCGCGCCCGTTGAATGAACCAGTGGATTCGCCCGCGCCGCGCGAGTATGCGAGCGTCGCGGTCGAGCGACCCGCTTCACCGCGGCCAATGATCACGGATTACCGGCCGAAATCGGTGCAGTGGGACGAACCCATTCCTCCACAAGAGAGCGCCGAGGACTTGGCGAAGCTCGCCCAAACTCCGGGCGTGGATGCCTACTGGATGGGCCGCAGCTATCTGGGCGAAAACATCTGGGTCGCCGATGTGACGCTGCCCACGCCAGCGGAGTTGCGCTCGGTGGCGAAAGAGACCACGCTGAAGGCGACCATCGTTTATTCCGGCCGCCAGCACGCCAATGAAGTTTCTTCCACCAGCCACATTTTGAAGCTCGGCGAGCAACTCACCACCGATCCCGCGACGCGGGCGCTGCTCAAGCAAGTGAATGTCGTGCTGCATCCCATCACGAATCCGGATGGCGCGGAGCTTTCGGTCCAGCTCGCCGAAATTACGCCGAACAACATGCTGCATCCGGGTTATCACGGATCCCTCGCCGCGGATGTTTCAACGGGGCAGAGTGAAATCGATCCAGTCTATCCCGAATCGCGCACGCGACGGCAACTGCTCGAAGACTGGCTGCCGGATGCATTCCTGAATCCGCACGGCTATCCGTCGCACGAATGGGTGCAGCCGTTTTCGGAATACTCGGGCTGGGTGACAAATCGCCAGGGAGCCAACAATGGCCGCACCTGGTGGATTCCGCGCGGATGGTTCACATCGCTCGGATATCTTCGCGACGACACGCATCCTTACAGCGAAAAGATCGCGTACGAGCTGCGCGATCGCATTGTCGCGGCGGAGCGCTCGGTGCCGGGGCTGCTTGACCTAGAGAATCGCATGAACGCGCGATACGAGCGCTTCGGCGAGCGCTGGCAGCCGGAGAATATGCAGCAGCCGATCGTGAACGGGATTCGCGTGTACATGGCGCTCAAAGGCTCGGGTGGAGGACGCGGCGGAACGGCGCCGGGAAGCGGAGGGGTGGGCAATATTTCTCCGGACGTCACTTGGGATTCGGGATACACCGAAGCTCCCGACGAGACCGCGCACGGCGATTACATGAAGCTGATGGCGTCTGCGGGACTCGCGTTCGACCGCGCTCACCTGGAGTACCTGGCGCACGGCAAACTGCGCATCCGCCGCACCGAGCGCGAGCAGGCCGGACGTGTGATCTGGCGGATCGAAAGGCTGCGTCCGAACTTGCCTGCCTCGGAAAGCGAGCCGCGCAACGAGGCGGTCACGCAAAATCGGTAGCCGGCTTCAATTTCCGCCTGCGCTTGCTGACGGACGTTGCAGGTCCGCGAGGTCCACGCCGTTCACGTCCGTGATGATCTTCGCGTACGCGCGCGTGATCGCTGCCAGACCGGTCGGCGGGATGATCTCGGGCGTCTCGAAATCCGAGTGCCAGTACAGACCCGTATCGATCACCTGCATCGACGGCGCGAGGTTCTGATAGCGTCCCATTTCGCCTGCAGCGCCGCGCTCCGGCGTGGCATAGGTCGCGACGCCAAACTCGGCGAAATCATTCACGACGATCTGTTCCAGCTTTTTGCTGCCGCCGACATACCACGTCTGCGGACTCGTCGTGTTGGTCTTGCGGATCACGCCGTTTGAGAGCACAAGCTGCTCGTCGGCGGTGTGCTCGCAGTTGATCAGCAGCGCGGTCTTGGCGAAAAATTCCTTGTGTTCGGCCAGCCAGTGGCCGCTCATCGCCGCGCCGTCATGATGACCGCTGGTGCCCAGGAAAATGATGGACCGGCGGCGCTGCTCTTTGGGAATCTTCGAAAAATATTCCGCCAGCCCGAGCATCGTCGCGATGCCGGTGCCGTTGTCGTTGGCGCCTTCAAACCATCCGTCGCGATGGGCGACAATCACGACGTTTTCATCCGTCATGCCCGGCAGCGTGCCCCATACGGTGGAGGTTTTCAGATTCGGAACCATGTTCACCGCCAGCCGGATCTTCACGTGAGGCGCTGCGCCGCCTGAGTGCTCGTCGATCATCTTCCGGATCGCGACGCCATCCTGCAAGCCTAGTGAAAAAGACGGCACCGAAGTTCCCACCGGATAGAACTGCGTGCGGATATTGCCCGGCACGGCGAGAATCACGAAGATCGCGGCCGCGCCACGATCGGCGATGCGCTTCCACGCCCGGTTCGAAATCGTGCTGTGGCGCGAAAAATAATCAGTGCTGTAGAAGAATACGGCCTTGCCTTTGAGATCGCGCGCATCCAGTTCGGCGTCCGTCGCCAGGCCGGCGTCCACGGCTTCCAGATCGAGACCCACCGCAGGCGTCGCGGGAGTTCGATAGGCCGGCTGCGCGGAACCCAGCTCCAGCGTTTTTCCGCCGGCCGACGCGGCCACGCTCCAACTCTGCGGCATCCACTGCTCGGGCAGATCGAAGGATTGCTGATGGACGTCGGAAAGTCCCGCGGCGCGGAATTTTTCTTCGAGCCAGCGCGCGTTTTCCGCGTCGGCCTCCGTTCCGCTGATGCGGCCCCAGAACTGGGGATGTCCGTTGTCGCGATACCGGCGCGAGATGGCCGCCTGGTCTTCGACGAATTGCTTGAGGTGCGCACCGTCGATCGACGCGTAAGGCTGCTCGGAGGGAAGCAGGCGCCAGTTGATGTACGAATCCTCGAGGACATACAACGGTCGCACGGGCTGCGGCGCTTGGGCGCGGAGCACGCAGGCGAAAACGGCGAGCGGAAGAATTCGATGCGGCATGTTTTATCCTACTCCCGCGAAAACCGGGCGTGCGTCTGTTAGCATCGTGATGATGCCAGCGAAAATCACGATCTTCAACAACGGTTCCATTCGCATCGAGGGCGATTTCTCGGTACACGACGCCGAGGGACGCGAGTTCGGCCTCGGCGGGCGCACGGCCATTTCATTGTGCCGCTGCGGGCATTCCGAAAACAAGCCCTTCTGCGACGGATCGCATAAGCGCGTGGGATTTGCGTCGTCCTGCGCGGCGCGCGATCTGCCTCCGCCGGCGCCCAAGCCGCAGCTTTAAGAGGTTCGGGATGCGCCGCGCTCCGATCGCCGTCTGGTTGGGGCTCGGCGCGCTTCAGGCGCAGATCCGTGTCGATGTCAACCTGGTCACCGTCGCCACCGGGGTCACCGACCGCTCCGGCGCGCCCGTGAAAAATCTGCGCGCGGAGGATTTCGAGCTTCGCGACAACGGGCGGCAACAGAAGATCGAGTATCTGTGGCAGGAGCAGGATCTGCCGCTGACGGTCGGGCTGTTGGTGGACGTGAGCGGAAGCCAGTCGGCGTTCATCGAGCAGCATCGAGCCGCGGTGGCGCAATTTCTTGCGCAGGTGATCGGGCTGAAGGATCGCGCCTTCATCGTGACCGTCGGGACGGAGGCGCGGCTGGTGACGGATCTCACCGGCTCGGTGGGCGAGTTGCGCGACGGAGCGCAGCGCATCGACGCCGCGCAGACCGCGGGCAGCGTGCTGGGCGAATCCTGTCTTCAGACCATCCCGGTTCGCGGCTGCGGGGGCACTGCGCTGTGGAACGGAGTCTACGCGGCCACGCGCCAGAAGATGCAGTGGGTGCAGGGGCGGAAAGCCCTGGTAATCGTCTCGGATGGCTTCGATACCGGCAGCCCGCATACGCTCGCTGACGCGATCCAGGCGGTCCAGGAATCGGGCACGGTGGTGTACGCGATCAAATATGTGGATCCCGAAGTCACGCCCGCCATGGCGGGAATCTCGCGGCGCGAGGCGGCCGCGCACGGAATGGAGCGCCTCACCGAAGAAACCGGCGGATACACTTTCCCTGACCCCGGTGACCGGCTCTCCGACGTTTTCGACAGCATCGAAAGGGAGCTGCGCAATCAGTATGTGCTCGGCTTCACGCCGCCGCCCAAATCGCGCGACGGACGGTATCACAGGCTTGAAGTGAAGGTGCGCCGGCGCGATCTGGTGGTGCGCGCGCGCGCCGGTTATTACGCATCGGCAAGGTAGAATGAGACGTGGCCACGAACGGGCATGACCCGAGCAGGCTGGATCGCCTGGAGGGTCTGATGGAGGTTCTCGTCAACCGCCATATCGAATTCGAGGATGAGCATCGGCGTCTGCTGACTGCGCAGGTCGTGCTGGAGGACCAGTTGCAAAAACTAGTCGAGCGGGTGAATCTGCTGACCGAGCGCGTGGACAGGCTGACGGAACGCGTGGACCGGCTCGCGGAATCTCAGCTTGAAACAAGCCAAAAACTCAATGCGCTGATTGCGATCGTGGACGAGATCATCCGCCATCGTCCGCCGATCCCTTCGTAACGTCTCGGATTGAACACCGCTCAGCGTTAGAGCCGACCACCTGGCCCCACACGACCGCGTAGGCTTCCAGATCGCCCGCGCCGTTGCGTCCCGCGCGAACGAAGATGTGCCTGTTCAGCAGCGCGGGCGCATCCACGCGGCGTCCATCACTGAGATACTCTGTGTCCCGCCGCAGCAGAACGTGGATGATTCCCGCGCTGGTTCACAGCGTGGCGCGGACCCGCCTGTGCCGTCACCAGCCCGCTGAAACGGAAATTGCCGGGCGCGATGGCCGTTACCGGAACACTCATGCGTTCCCGCTCGAAACCGGTTTCCGAATCGAAGCGGCAGCGGTTCACCGCGCCGTCCGCGCCGCGAATTTCGACCCAGCACGAGTTGGTCGAGCGCGCCCAGGCGAACGCTTCCCCGCGTACCACCACGATCGTGGCGCGGGATTCGGCCTGCATCGCCGCGCACACCACCAGCGCCAGGATACAATCGATGATTGGCCGCATTTTCATTCGATCAGGCCCGATGCTGGTTTCTCCGCTCCGGGATTCAGGAACCGGGGGGCGGAATCGCCCGCTACTACCGATCGGATATCCAGCGCAGCGCTCCGGTTTCCACGGAAATTACCGGTTACGGCGTAAGCACGCTGGCATTTACAGGCGAGATTGACGCCGCGTTACGCGCCGCGCGCTATCTGGCTCACAGCGCGTGGGACCCCGGCAGCCACACCTTTCCCTTCGAACCGGGGTCTAAGCTCGCTTATTTCTTCGATATCGGAATCATCGCCCGCGGTCTGCTGGCCGCCTGGCGCGCGACCGGCGAAACCGAGTTTCTGGACCGCGCTCGCGATGCCACTCTTTCGCTGGCCTTCGATTTTCTGGGCGACGGAATGTTCCATCCGGTGATCGCGTTGCCGGAAAAAGACCCGCTCCCGCACGAGCCGCGCTGGTCGCGCTCGCCCGGATGCTACCAGTTGAAATCCGCACTCGCCTGGCGGGAGGTCGGGGACGAGCAAGCGGCGAAGCTATGGGAAATCGCGCTTCAAAATGCGCTCGCAGCGCACGAATCGTTCCTCGACCGGGAATCCGATCGCGAACGGCTGATGGATCGCCTGCACGCGTACTGCTATTTTCTTGAAGCGACGCTGTTTGAAGCCGATCGCGCCGAGGTGCGCGGCGCGCTGGCGTACGGAATCGAGCGCGCCGCTTCCCTGCTCCGCGAAATCGCGCCGCAATTCGAGCGCTCCGACGTGTGCGCGCAACTGCTCCGCATTCGATTGATCGCGCACCATCTCAATGCCGTCGAGCTGGATGCGGAAGCCGCGTGGGAAGAGGCAGGCCGCGCCGCCGGGTATCAATCCGATTCCGGCGATCCGCGCCTGCGCGGCGGCTTCTGGTTCGGCCGCCGAGGAGGCGAATTCCTGCCTTACATGAATCCGGTGTCCACGGCGTTCTGCCTGCAGGCGCTCCAGCTCTGGCGCGACCACCGGGACGGCGCATGGAGCTTCGATCTCCATCAACTGATTTGAGCCAAGCGGTTAAAGTTCTGTTCGCCTCGGGGTCGGAAGCGGTGATCGCGAGCACCCTCGAGCGTTTCAAAGCGCTGCTGCCGGAGCTTCCGCTAGTAGTCGTCGCCGAATTCCCGCCGCCCGAAGGCGAATGGATTCCCTGGCATTTTAAACGAAGCTGGGGGGAAAACCGTGCTTGGGTGCGATCGAGGCTCGGCGCGCGAAAAGTGCGTCTGGCCGCGGTCATTCTGGAGCCGCGCACGCCGTATTGGGGTCTGCGGATGCTCGGATTCGCTACCGCCCCGCTGTATTTCCTCGCCTTCAACGAGCACGGCGAGCATTTCATGCTGCGCCCGCGCAGCCTTCCCAACATCGCTCGCCACGCTCGATGGCGCGCGAAGAATTATCTGAAGTGGCAGTTCAACCCCGGCGGCTGGATCTACACGCAGTTCTGGCGAATCGGCCATCCGCAGGCTTTGCGTCGCCCGATTTACTACCGGCTCGCGCTGCTGCGCGGAAAGATCGAAGGCCGCGGCGAAATGTATCGCGGCGCGCCCGCTGCCGCGAAGCCCGCCGGGATTTCGGTGGTGATTCCTTCCCGCAACGGGCGCGATCTGCTGGACCGCTGCCTTCCTCGGATCTACGATGCCGATGAAATCATCGTGGTGGACAACGGGTCCGACGACGGCACCGACGCCATGCTTCGCGCCGAATTCCCGTCCGTCGCGATCGAGCACAGCGCGAAGCCGTTGTCTTTCGCCCGCGCCGTGAATCGCGGCATCCTCCGCGCGCACTTCTCCCACGTCTGCCTGCTGAACAACGACATGCTCGCCGATCCCGGATTCCTCGCCGCGTTGCGCGGCGCTTTCGACCAGGTCCCCGGCCTGTTCGCCGCGAGCGCGCAGATTTTCTTCCCCGCAGGCCGTCGCCGCGAGGAAACCGGCAAGACCGTGATGCCGCCGCGCCGCGGCCTGACCGATTTCCCGCTCATCTGCGCCGAGCCGCTCGAAGGCGAAGACCTGAGCTACGTGCTTTACGGCAGCGGCGGCTGCACCATGTTCGACGGCGCGAAGCTCGCCGAACTGGGCGCCTTCGATGAATGCTACGAACCCGCCTACGTCGAAGATCTCGACCTCGGCCTGCGCGCCTGGCAGCGCGGATGGCCCAGCGTGTATTGCGCGGGCGCGCGCGTCCTGCATCTGCACCGCGCCACTACGTCGCGATATTTCAGCGAAGCTCAGATCCATGCCTTCATCGAGCGCCATTTCATCCGCTGCCTGGCGCGGTCTATCGCCGATCGCGCGACCTTCCGGCGCATGTGGCGCGAAAATGTGGTACGCCTGAATCTGCTCCAGGAAACCGACGCGCTGGTTTTCGCCGCCCGCCAGAAGACCATCGCCCACACGAGCGCTCGCGCGGATTTTTTTGATCTGACCAATGGGGAGGTCGCCGTCTTTCCCGGGATCGCGCGGTCCAGCAGGCCGGTGGTGCTGGTCGCCAGTCCCTATCTTCCCTTCCCTCTCGCTCACGGCGCCGCGGTCCGAATTTATAACCTGCTGAGATTGGCCGCCCGAGATTTCGATTTCGTTCTGGTTGCCTTCGTCGAGCAGTCCTATCCGGTTCCAAAAGAACTGCGCGAAATTTGTGTCGAGATCGTGACGGTGGAGCGCGCCGGCACCCACGCGCTGCCGTCCACGCCGCGGCCGGAAACCGTGGAGGAATTCGATTCTCCGGCATTTCACGCCGCGCTTCGCCAGACCGTTGCCAAGTGGAATCCCGCGATCGTTCAGCTCGAATTCACGCAGATGGCGCAGTACGCCCCCGATTGCACGCCCGCGCGCACGATCTTGGTGGAGCACGACATCACCTACGACCTCTACGCGCAGATGCTCGCGCAGAACGAGGAGTGGGAGACGCGCCGCCAGTACGAACGCTGGCTGCGTTTCGAACGCCAGGCCTGGACCGAGGTCGACCGCGTGGTGGTGATGTCGGAAAAAGATCGCGCGGTAGTTGAAGGAGGCGTCGTCATCCCTAACGGCGTGGATATTCGCCGCTTCGAGCCATCGGCCAATCCGCCTGACCCGCGGCGCCTGCTGTTCATCGGCTCGTTCGCACATCGTCCCAACGTGCTCGCCGTGGAATTTTTCCTGCGCGAAGTCTGGCCGCTACTCGAAAACGTGACGCTCCAGGTGATCGCCGGGATGCGTCATGAGCGCTTCTGGGATCTCCACCATACTGGAGTTGAAGTCGAGGGCTTCGTCGCCGATGTGCGCCCGGCTTATCGCCGCGCAACGCTGGTCATCGCTCCCCTGGTCGCCTCGGCGGGAACCAACATCAAAATTCTGGAGGCCATGGCGATGGGAAAGGCGATCGTCTCGACCGACGCCGGCATTCACGGCCTGGAACTAGAGCGCGGCGCCGACGTGATTGTTGCCAACGCGGCGCAGGAAATGGCCGACGCGATCGAGCGTCTTCTGGTCAATCCCGCCGAACGCATCGCCATCGAGCAGCATGCGCGGCAGACTGCGGAGCGCTCTTACGGTTGGGACGCGATCGCTGAGCGCCAGCGCGAGCTTTATCGCAAGCTGGCGGTAGCCGTATCCTGATTGGCGCCCCTATGGAATAATTTCCGCTTGATGTCCGGCCAGAATTCCTTGAGTACCTGGGAGACAGCGTCGGTTCCCACCTGCTCGAACAGAAACGCGGTGGCATCCAGCGCCGTGCGATTGTCGGGATGGTACGTCTGTGAAATCGCGACCACGGTCGCGTTGCCCAGCCATTCCGAATAATTGAACTGCCAGGCGTCGCTGCCGTCCGGGTGACACACGATCACGCGCGTCAGCGCATACCAGGTGCGGCTCTTCACGCTGCCCGTTCCGCGCCGGAAATAACGCGGGTCCTGGTGCAGCAGCATCGGGTAAAAGCCCTCCGCTAGCATGTTGCCGATCGCTTCGTCGGCATACCACACGCCCAGCCGGTGCGCGTACCCCTTCACTCCCTGCCCGAAAGATGGATCGCTGTCGGTCAACTGGTCCAGTCCCGCGAAGGCGCCCGCCAATAAGACCAGCGGATAATCGAACGAATCCTTGAGCGCGATGTTCAGCTTTTGCTTGTCCGTGAGCCTGGTTCCTTCGAGCGAAGCGTCGGCGGTACGATAGTTCGGCAAGACACCGAGCACGCGTTTCCCGCCCGGAGGGTTTTCGAGTTCCTGCTGCGTCACCGCCCCCCCGGATTGCTGCGCTGGAATCGTCGTCGGATTCGTAGAACCCGAAGCCGTGTTCGACGGCGGCGCCGATTCCTGGCCGTTCTGCGCGGCCGACAACTGACCAAACACCGGCTCCCACACGATCGGCGGATCTGACCACGATGTCTGCGCCCGCCCTGGAAGCGACCAGACTCCCAGCAACGCCGGCACAATGATCGCGCCAAACCATAACCGCTGATTTCTGTTCATCAAAAATTAATCCTGAGGAACTGCCTTGTTAGAACTTATGATGTTTCCCCCAAGCGATCGGTTACTACTAATGTAGCGTAAATTGGGCTGAAATCACTCCTGAAGATAGCGCTTCAGGTCCTCGGAGCGGAAACAGTGGGCAAACGCCGTGTCCTTGGTGATCTTCCCCGACCGCACCAGATCCGCGAGCGACTGTTCCATCGTGATCATCCCCGCCGAGCGTCCCGTGGCGATCGCCGAGTACAGCTGATGATCGTCGCCTTTGCGGATCAGGCCGCGCACCCCGCTGGTCGCCGCCATGATCTCTACCGCGGGATAGCGCGCGTGCCCGTCCGCGGAGGGAACCAGTTGCTGCGCCGCGATTCCCAGCAGCGCGAGCGAAAGCTGCTGGCGGATCTGCGGCTGGTTGCCCTGCGGAAACGAATCGAGCACGCGCGAAACCGCCTGCGACGTGTCATTGGTATGTAACGTGGAGAGCACCAGGTGCCCGGTTTCGGCGATGGTCAGCGCGGTCGCGATGGTCTCCTGGTCGCGCATTTCGCCGACCAGGATCACGTCCGGCGTCTGCCGCAGAATGCTGCGGATCGAGTTGGCGAAGTCCGGCGTGTCGTGCCCCACTTCGATCTGCTCGATCACCGAGGTCCGGTTCACGTGCTGAAATTCCACCGGGTCTTCGATGGTCACCACGTGATCGCGGCGATTGGTGTTGATGAGGTCGATCAGCGCGGCGAGTGTGGAGCTTTTCCCGCACCCGGTCGGTCCGGTCACCAGAAACAATCCTTGCCGCGCTTCGGCGAAGCGCCGCAGCGCCGCGGGCAAGTGCAGCGACTCGATAGTCGGAACTTTTTCCGGAAGCAGGCGGATGGTCCCGGCGATAGTCCCGCGCTGGTAATGCACGTTGGCGCGAAATCGCCCGATCGAGGGCCGCGTGAAACACAGGTCGGTCGATTTGTTCTTTTGCAGCTCCTGCGCCTGCGCCGGCGCGAGCAGCGGCAGCAGCAGCGCCCGCGTATCCTCGGGGCCCAGAGGCGCGCCGCTCGCCGCCAGCAGGTGCCCGTTGACGCGATAACCGGCCGGAGCGCCCGCGATCAGCAGAATGTCGGAGGCTCCCCGCCGCGCCGCTTCCGTCAGGACATGATCCAGACCCGCGGTGCTGTGCGTCTCCACCGCCGGCGTCCGCGACGCCTGCGCGGCGCGGTTCAAATCGGCGACAATCTGCGCCAGCTCGTCCTCATAGCCCGGCATTCCTCCAGTATGGCAGGCGGGCGAACGATGCTGACGGAAACGCCGCCCACGAGAGTTCCGGCCGCGTAGAAGATAGCAATGGCGAGTCCGCGGATTTCGAGAGGGAAAACTTCGCCGAGCGTGAGGTGGGCGGAGCTGGCTGCCGATGACCCGATGAAGAAAATGGCCGTCCAGCAGATGCTTTGCGTCGTATGCGTAAGAAGATCTTCGCGGAACATCCACGCGGTGCTGGCGAGAAGGACCCCTAAGTTTGTGATCAGCCGTGGGAAGGTTTTCCGGATGTAGGCTGATTTGGTGCTCGATTTCGCTGACGATGGCATCGGCTTCATCTTTCGCGCCGTGAGTCATCAGCCAGCACGGGCTTTCGGGGACGAAGCGGCGCATAAAGATGATAACGACGCCCAGGATCGCACCTATCGCGAACGCGAAGCGCCAGCCGAGGATCGGGATGCGGCTCAGGCGACGTTACATCTGGTGCGAACCGCATTTATCGAATCGCTACTTGCGCTCGAATAGATGGAACCATACAATCAGGGTTGCACGCGAAGATGGCACTCACACCCAAAGAGGCTCCGACCCTCCCCAAGACGCCCACCGGGATCGAGGGATTCGATCAGATCACTTTTGGAGGGCTTCCAAAGGGCCGCCCGACTCTGGTTTGCGGCGGCGCGGGATGCGGAAAAACGCTTTTCGGCATGGAGTTCCTGGTGCGCGGCGCTACGCAGTTCGGCGAACCGGGCGTGTGCGTTTCCTTCGAGGAAACGGCGGACGATCTGGCGAAGAATGTCGCATCGCTCGGTTTTGACCTGAAGCGGCTTCAGCGCGCGAAAAAGCTGGTGATCGATCACGTCTATGTCGATAAGAGCGAAATCGCCGAGACGGGCGAGTATGATCTCGAAGGTTTGTTCATCCGTCTTGGCGGCGCAATCGATTCCGTGAAAGCCAAGCGCGTCCTTCTCGATACGCCCGAGGCGCTGTTTGCGGGACTCTCCAACGAGGGCATTCTTCGCAGCGAGATGCGCAGGCTGTTCGGATGGCTCAAGGAAAAGGGAGTTTCGGCGGTGATCACGGGCGAACGCGGCGAAGGGACGCTGACGCGGTACGGCCTTGAAGAATATGTTTCCGACTGCGTGATTCTGCTGGACCACCGGGTGCGGAATGACGCGGTTACGCGGCGGCTGCGCGTCCTGAAGTATCGCGGCTCGACGCACGGCACCAACGAATATCCGTTCCTGATCGATCAGAAAGGGATTTCCGTTCTGCCGATTACCTCGGTGGGCCTGACACATCCCGCTCCGCAGGTGCGAGTCTCGAGCGGCATTCCGCAACTGGACGCAATGATGGGCGGCGAGGGCTATTATCGCGGCAGCAGCATTCTAGTCACGGGCACCGCGGGAAGCGGCAAGAGCAGCCTGGGCGCGCACTTCGTCGATGCGGCCTGCCGGCGGGGAGAGCGCGCTATCTTTTTCGCGTTCGAGGAGTCTCCCAATCAGATCCTTCGGAATATGCGTTCGATCGGGATTGATCTCGGCAAGTGGGTGCGCAAGGGACTGCTGCACGTCGAAGCGGTACGCCCCAGCGCCTTCGGGATGGAGATGCATCTGGTGAGGATGCATGCGATGCTGCACGAGCATGAGCCGGACGTGGTGGTCATGGACCCCATATCCGGGCTGATTCCCAGCGGGTCGGCGTTTGATGTTTTGTCACTGGTGTTGCGCATCGTCGATTTCATCAAAGCCAGGGGAGCCACGGGATTCTTTACCGCGCTGATGGCGCAGGACGATGTTCACGCCACGGGTCTCAGCATTTCATCGCTGGTAGACACGTGGCTGATGGTGCGGAACGTCGAGGCGAACGGGGAGCGCAACCGTCTGTTGTACCTTTTGAAATCGCGCGGCATGGCGCATTCGAACCAGATTCGCGAATTTCTGATTACCGATCGCGGCGTGAAACTGCAGGATGTTTATCTCGGCCCCGGCGGAGTGCTGGCCGGATCGGCGCGCGTGGCAAGGGAAGCCGAAGAAAGGCGCGAGGAGCTGATTCGCCGACGGGATGAGCGAAAGCGGGAACTGGTTCTCCGCGCCTCGCTAGCGTCGGTCGAGGCCAAATTGGCGGCGCTCGAAGCCGAACGTAACAGTTACAAATCCGAGCTGCAGACATTTGTGAATGAGGAAGGGGCTCGCCGAAAAGCGATGGCCAGTGATCGCGAGGAACTACAGGTGAGCCGTGGAATGCGGGTGAACGGTCCGGTGAAGGACAGGGCGTGAAATCCGAAAGGGCACTATCACGATGAGGAAATCGGCGAAATCGAATGCAGCCGTGAAACCTGCCAAGGCGCCGCATTACGACTTGCGGCTGTACGTGGCGGGGCAGACTCCCCGATCGCTTCAGGCCTTGAGCAATCTGAAGCGGATTTGCGAGGAGCATCTGGCAGGGCAATATCGCATCGAAATCATTGATTTGGTGAAAAAACCGCAGCTGGCCGCGGGCGATCAGATCCTGGCGATTCCGACCCTGGTGCGCACGATTCCGAAGCCCGCGCGCAAGATTATCGGGGATCTGTCGAATGTAGAACGGGTGTTAGTTGGCCTTGACCTTCGACCGTCGGAGTAGTCAGGCGCATTGCGAAGGAGATTCTTTGTCCAGCAAAAAGGCGGAGACGCCCCAACCGATTCTGCACCGGCTCCGGCTGTACGTTGCCGGATCGAACGTGCGATCGCTGCGGGCCGTGCAGAATCTCAAGCGGGTCTGCGAGGCAGAGCTCCCGGGTAGTTATAAATTGGAAGTGGTGGACATCTACAAAAATCCGCGGCGCGCGGCGGACGATCGCATCGTGGCGATCCCCACGCTGATCAAAGAAGCGCCGGGAGTGGTCACCCGAATGATAGGCGATCTTTCGAAAACTTCCATTGTGAGGCATGCTCTGGGACTGGGACTGTAGGAGAGCACGTGAGCGATACAGAACCTGTTTTAGACGCGTCAGCTTCCGCTGACGCATTCTCTCAAGACGATATTCTGGCACGGCTTGAACTGGCCGAGGACACCATTCGGGCGATCCATTGCGGAGAAGTGGACGCGGTGGTTGTGAGCGGACCGAACGGTCCTCAAGTGTATACCCTGCAAGGCGCGGACCACCCTTATCGTGTGCTGGTCGAACAGATGCACGAAGGGACGGTCACTCTGGATCAGGACGGACTGATTCTGTATTCGAATCCCCAGTTCGCCGCGATTGTCGGCGCGCCGGAGGGATCGGTCGCGGGATCTCCGTTCATGCAGTTCCTCGCTCCCGCGGATTCAACCGTATTCGATGAATTGCTCGAAGGGGCGACCGAGCGCGGCCACCATTCAGGCGAATTGAACCTGGTTTCTGCCGGAGGCAGCCCCATTCCCGCGCGCCTCTCGCTGACCGTGCTGAGCGTCGCCGGGATGCAGACTGTCAGCGTACTGGTGGGCGATATGCGGGAGCAGGTTCGCAACGCGCGCATCGTGAAGGAAGGCCAGCTTTCCCGGCTCATCCTGGAGCAGGCCGGCGAAGCCATCGTAGTGATCGACCCGGATGGCAAGGTCATTCGCCGCAGCGAATCGGCCCGGGCCCTGGGCGCCGGCTCGATGCTGCTCCAGCCCTTCGATCAGATTTTTCTGTTGATGGCTCCCGATGGGCGCCTCGACTCGCGGAGGATTTTAGATTCCGCGCGCGGAGGCGAACGAATTCAGGGGCTGGAAGTATCCATGCGGCGCAGCGGCCAGCCGACGTCGGCGCTGCTGGTGAGCACCAACCCGGTGTGGAGCGAATCGCGCGAGCTGTTGGGATGCGTAGTGACGCTGACCGACATAACGGAACGCAAACGGGCAGAGGATGCGCTCGCGCGGCAAGCGGAAGAACTGGCGCGGTCGAATGCGGATTTGCAGCAGTTCGCTTATTCGGCCAGCCACGATCTGCGCGAACCGCTGCGCCAGTTGGCCGTGTTCGGGGAACTCATCGCGGAGAGATATTCGGAGAAGCTGGGCGAGGAGGGAGCCGAACTGATCCAGCACGCGGTGGGCTCCGCCCATCGGATGGAGAAGCTCGTGAGGGACCTGCTGGCTTACATCCAGGCCTCCGATGCTCCACAGACGGCTCGGGCCCGCGCGGACGCCAATGAGGCGATCCGCAAGACGATGGGCACCTTCGAATCGCAGATTGCCGAGACTCGGGCCCAGATCGAATTCGCTCCGCTGCCGGTCGTGGATGTGCATGAGGTGCACCTGGTCCAACTTTTTCAAAATCTGATCAGCAATGCGCTGAAATACAGGAGTGAATTTCCGCCTCTAATCCATGTTCGGGCGCAGCAAGTCGGGCCGATGTGGAAATTTTCGGTTGAAGATAACGGGATCGGGATCAGCCGGGATTATCAGGCTCAGATTTTCGGTCTGTTCCAGCGTCTGCACGGCGGGAGCAAGTATTCGGGCACTGGAATCGGTCTGGCGATCTGCCAAAAAATCGTGCAACGTTACGGAGGTAGAATTTGGGTGGAATCGGAGCTGGGCCGCGGGGCGAAATTTCACTTTATGCTTCCGGGCGGTTCACCGTGAACTCTGAGGATCCACTTGAAATCCGGGTGCTGCTGGTGGAGGACAGCGCCGCGGACGTTTACCTGGTTCGGGAAGCCATGAGCAGGGAGGGCTTGAACTTTCGGCTCGACGTGGCGGAGGATGGCGAAAAGGCCATCGAGATCCTGGATCATGTGGATGCGAATCCGCAGGAACATGCCCCCGGATTGCTGCTGCTCGATCTGAATGTGCCGCGCAAGAACGGGATGGTGGTGTTGGACCGCCTGCGGCAGAGTCCGCGGTGCGGCGGGATTCCGGTCATCATGATCAGCTCTTCCGACTCGCCGTGGGACCGGCGGAGCGCGTTTGAACTCGGCGTGACGGAATACTTCCGGAAGCCCTCCTATCTCGATCAGTTCATGTTGCTCGGAAAGATCGTCCGGCGGCTCGTCGATGAGCCTGGCCCCGTCGAAGTTGCGGACACCCGCTCCCTGTCGGGCGCATAACCGCCGTTATCGCACATTTTCGACTTGGCCCCCGGCCGATCGGGCGCGAACGCGTCGGGATCTTCCGGAAGAGCAGCCTATTCGAACGGATACTTCGGCGGAAGAATGTTCTGCAAGCGGAGATAGACTTCGCATTGGCCGCGTGTGCGCCATGTGCGCGAACGCGCCGTCAAATGCCTCGTAACCGGATTCTTCGATGTTGGCGAATTTCACGGTGCGGGCGAGCTGTTCACGGGTCGCCCCATCCAGGGCTTTCATCACGAAATCTTCCGTGTCGTGCAAGTAAGCCAGAATCCGCGCCTTGTCGGTGGTGCCTTTCGGGGGCGCCGTGGGACCTTCAATCCGGTGACCAGTTGCGCCATGCCGACGTTGAAGACTCCGATGTGAATCGTCAGCCCGCCGTAATTTCTCTCCGTGGGTTTAGCGGTCGAGGGCGGAACATAGCCAAAAAAGCATCGGCCGGCATTGCGTTCACAACGGTGTAGGTGAAATCGTAGGAGCTCTTCCAATGTTTGGCGGCGTTTTCTTTCCAGTTAAAATCCTGTGCCGCCAGAGGCAGCGCCAGCGAAACGCAGAACGCGGCGGAAATGGTTTGTAGGATTCTTTGCATGCGGGGCATCGCGCAAGCCTCATCGGGCGAACGGGTTCTCCGGCAACCTCATCTTATCTCCATCGTCGAAGCAGGGATTAAGTGGCAGCCGCATTGCATGACTGTGAACATGCGTAATCATCCTGAGAAACGGCACCTATGCTCGGAGCTGGTCTCGATCCTTTGCGGAGGCGGCCCGCTCATGTCCGGAAACCTGGAGGAGATCGGTGAAGACAGCGCGGTCGTGCTGGTTGACTTCCCAATCCGCTGCCATGCGCAAATTAGCATCGCCTGCGAGAAGCACAACTTGCGTGGCGTTGTGAAATCTTGCACCTTCACGAATCTGCTTGGTTACCTGGTGGAAATCACTCTGAATGTTGATTCGTGCTGGTCGCCACGGTGGTTTACTCCGAAGCACCTGGTCGCATTTTGCGGTAACGGCGCCTAAGGTGATTTGCTTAGACTTACTGAGAAAAAACTATCAGGCAAATTTTGCACGGTCGAAACGGTGCTGGCCGAAGGTCAGGCGTCACAGACCGGCAATCTGCGATGGGAGGATTACACTAATATCGTGGTGGACCCCTCGCAGATGACTGTGCATCCTGGTGCGCGGGAAATTACTTGAAGAGCGGCGCGACCTCGTCCACCACGCGCATAGCTTCGTTCTCAGTTCCCGGCTGTAAGTGAGGCTTACTTGGTCGATTTCGTTAAATGCTGACGGTGCCTTGCCGGCCTTGATTGCGGCCCGTGCCGCTGCGGCGGTCGCGGTCGCGAGTGCGCGTTCAGGGATTCCGAAAGGTTGCGGCATCGCGTGCTCGAATCACTGGTCGCCTCCGAGGATAGGCGCGGGTTATCGGTGTGCGCGGCGCCTACTGACTCCCCATGAGCGCAAGCAGACCGTCCGCCAGGCTTCCGCGCCAGATAATCGTGACCGCCGACGTTTTCCTGGTAATGCACCTCGTAACCCTTGGCGAGCAGAACGTCGCGCATGTGCCGGCTGGGTTCGAGGATCGCACCGCCCCCGCCGCTCACATCCACCTCGAACGTCCCTGCGTCCATGTAAAAACGCAGCGGCAATTTGGGACTCTTCACGAACTCCTTCGCCAAATAATTCGGCTCCGCGTACGGCTCCGGCTTCGGCGCCGACCACCAGAAAGAGCCCGATTGGCACAAGATGTTTCCGAACGTCTCCGGATGCCGAAGTCCGGCGTAGACCGACGCGATCCCGCCGAAACTCGAACCGGCGACCACCACCCGACGCGGGTCGGTGGTGACGTTGTAATTCTGCCGTACCCAGGGAACCAGCTCGTTGTTAAGAAAATCCGCGAATTTCGGATTGGGCGGCAGCTCGCGCGTGCGCGTTTCCTGATCCGGGTTCCCGATCAGAACCGCGACCATGGGCGGGATCTTTTTTTCGAAAAGCAGATTATCGAGGATCGTCGGTGTGGGGACCAGGGTCAGATAAGCGCCCTCGTCGAACACGATGAGCAGTCCGTTCGGCGGACCGTCGCGCCGATATCCTGGCGGCGTGTAAATCGAGAGCTCATGCGCGTTGCCAAGAAGCTCGCTTTTGATCCGGCTCTTTTCGACCCGGCCCGTTGGCACTCCGTCGCGTTTGGCCATGTAGGGCTGCGGTTTGGCGTCGGGCATTTCCACCATCGACTGATATTCGAATTTGGTGGCGCCGGGATTTTCAAACCAGTGGTGCGGATTCAAAGGGTCGGCCTGCGAGGTTGCCATCCTTCCGGTTGACGAATCGTCGAAGGTCAAAGGGTCGTTCGGCGAAAGCGAGTACGTAAACCGCGCGCCACGGCGTATTTTTGCGGTCCGATACCACACATCGGTCTGGCCGAGGCGTACCATTTCCCAATCCTCCGGATGCGCCACCGCAAACGGGAAAAACAGTATCAGAACGTTGCGAGTCTCGGTTTTCGCGCGCCACAAAAACGTCACCAGGTTGTCCGACGTGCTGTCCTTGAGCGGCTCGATCAGTGGAGCTCCCTCTTTCTCCATTTCCTGCCAGAACGCCGCGACCGCGCCGGTATTTCCGCTCTCGACGTCTTTTCGCAAGGCGGCAATCCGAGGGCTTGTGAATTTTTCTTTGGCCGGCCGAGAACGTACCCACTCGTCCACGCCGGCGATTTTGTCAATCGTAATCGCATAACTCTCAGCCGGCTTGGCGGGCGATCGAAGCACCACCTTATAGGTGCCGCGGTGGGGAGCTTCCCACGCGAAAACTTTGTTGCCGGTCGGTGGTCCGCCGAAGCCTTGAATCCGCGCGCCATCCGGCCCATACACGGCCAGATTGACCGAGCCGCCCTTCTGATCGACCTTCCCCTGGCAGTATTGACCGGCCTCCAGATTCACGCGATATTCGAACACGCCCGCAGGCCAGAACTTCTGCTCCACGGTTTTTCCCAGCTCGAGAACCGGCCCTTCGGGCGTCCTCGCATAAACCAGTTTTCGAATCGGACGAGAGTTCGCATCCGACCACAAGATGGTTAACCTCGCCTCGCGTGGCGCTGCGGTGAAGCGAATTACGCGATACGTCTGCTCGGTTTTCGCGTCGCGCAGGGACAGTTCGAAGGTATTCGCGTCAACGCGTTTTGAGGTGAACTGAACCGGCTGCTGCTCTAAAATCGTGTTGTCGGGCGTCTCGTTGAGTTGGATGCGGCTTGAAAATCGCAAGGGAGGGCCGTCTTTGAAAACGGTTTCGGTGAACTGAAGGTATCCACCGGCGTTGTCCGGCTCGATCAAAGCGCGGCCGTCCTTGACTGCCGGACCGCTCATCGAAGTTGATTTTGCAAGATTCAACTTCCAGTCGCCGACGAAGGCGTCGGCCGCGTGGGCCACGGAGGCCCACACAATCGTGAAGAGCAGCGCCACGAGACGCATGGAGCACCCCCTTTCGCGTCAGCAACAGCTTTGAACATATCAGGGAACCACACCACGCTGGCCTAACTTATGCGTGCGTTGCGAAGACTTGCTGAAGCGCAAAGCGGGCACTTCACCGCCCCCCCTGAGCCGTGCCGGTTGGGTCGGTGGTTGCTAGCGCCTGCAAGAAATTCTTTCCCTGATCCATCCCCGCGCCCCAAAGCAGGAGCGCCAGGTAGTCCTGGGGCGCGCCGAAAGTCGGATTCTTGTAGTAATAAATGGAAAGGCCTGTCGCGAGCGCAACCGCGCCAGCGATCAGCCACGCCACGTACTCTTGTCCCTCGAACGCCTGCAAAACGCCGAAGTCGCTTGAATCGCCGATCTCCAAAGCCGTCTGCGCTGGCACATCAATGCTGGAGCCCGCATAACTTAAGGTCACCGCAGCGTGGACAATGCCGCGGTTGGGGAAATACTGCACCACCGCTGGTCCCATCGTGAGGGGAGTCAAAAGCGCACTCGACGGCCTTTTCCGAGCCAACCTTTCGCGTAGCTTTGCCTTGCCCGGTTTCAGCTTGAATTGCCATGAATATTGCACCCGGTGCCGGAACAAATAAGAGGAATTTACGGTGGGATCGGCGCACGTAACAGAAAACGGAAGGGGCTCGAATGCTTCGAGGCCGCTGCTTGACGGCATGATGGGCCGTAGACCGGATTGCGACTTCCGGAGTCGCTCCCAAGCATTCGCATCCGTCAGCCGAAAACATTCTTCCAGGCTCGGTTCAGGCGTGGCGGTCAATTTCTGGAATGTCTCGTTATCCGAGCGGCAGTCCCATAGAATTCGCAGGCGAGCATAATTTCGGTAAGCCCGTTCAACCGCGTCTCTGTCCGATGGTGCAGTCGTTAGCGCCTGATTCAGTTTGTCTCTCAGCGGCTGAATCGTCCTTTGGAGGTTCTCTCCGGCGCCGCCCTGATCGATCTCTCGTTTGAGCGTCTGCAAGCTCGGTTGAATCACGGTCCATACCGCGCCCGGAAATGCGGCGGGCTGAAGCCAATCTCGAAAAGTATCCAGCTCTTTTTTAACGCGCGCAAGCAGCACATCATCAGGAGGCTCCATCCCGATCTCCGATACGATGCGGTCGATCTCGTCCGCGGCGCGGTCGAACATCAGCGCCGGCAGTCGGGATTGCAAGCCGGCCCGGAGCTCGCGAGCCTCCGCGAGAATGCCCACCGTGTTCTTCACGCCGTTGACCAGGGCCTCGATATCGTCGGCCCCGCTTAGCCAAAAGCGGGAACTGAGCCGCTCGGCCAGATGGAGAACCGCCTCGACCGAAACCACCGCCGGCGAGGGCGGCAGCGTTGTACCTTGGGAAAGTCTGAGAGCCCGGATCTCCCTCAGCAGCGCGACGCGGCGTCGCTTTCCGCTGAGAATCTTGGTGATTACAAAAGATATCAGCAACGCGAACACCAGTGCGGCGATCGCCGCATAGACAGAGTCGCGAACGTGAACGGTGATCGTGAACTTTGCATTGTCAGTCGATGCTCCGGGAGCCTGGAAGTGGATTGGGATCACGTATTCGCCTGGCCTGAGTCCGTTCCCCGAAATGCCCACTGCAACCTGTTTCGAAGGTTCAATGCTGTGCGCGCTGCTTGGTGCCACGGCAGTTGGCGTCGAGAGAGGGTCCGGCCAATCCGTGCCATCCCATTTCAAACTGAGCCCCGTACGCAGATCGAAACCGGCCGGCGCCTTCAGCGAGGAATCGGTCTGGATGGAGATGCCTCGAGCCGCACTCTTACCCGATTTTTCGCCAAGCACCACAGTATCCAACGGTGCATCGACGGTACGCAGCAACTTGTATAGTGGACGCACCACCTCAACGATTGTGACCTGCCGGTCGGTCGCGAGCGTCGCGGGCGGACTCGTCGCCCGGCTAATGCTGAATTTTTTTGCGCTCTCGGATTGTTGGTTGCCTGGGAAAATCATCAGGCCACCGCTGTACTTCCCATCGGTGTTGAGCTTAGGGACCTCAAGGCAGAATTCAGCGGTGCGGGTGTCCAGCAAATCGAACGACGCCGGCTCGACCTCCGCTTTACCGCCCCCGCCGCACGTCCGGAGGATATTCAGGTGGACCGAATCCAGGTCGTTACCGAACAGCAATGTCGCGACCTTGAAGCTCTTGAGGGCGGAATCGTTGCCGTTGTAGATTACCAGCACGGGGATCAGACGCCGGTCCTCTGGGACCGCCACGTTCATGCCCTCGGCGATATTCAGCGTGAAATTCTGGGCGCTGGCAGCCGCAGAAACGAGAATTAGCGGCACCAAATGTAATGGACGCATTGAGCCTCCAGCCAATTTACGCTCAGTCTTCGGCTGGATCCTATCGTTCCTATAAAGATACCGCGTAAATGATAAAAGATTGTCAGGCACTCTGAGGAAGCTCTCCGTCGCCACGTTGGTGATACTTTCTCGGATCAGTGCGAGCGCGGGCGTCGGCATATTGCGGGTCCTGAAACCATCGTTTCTCCGCCGCAGACACGTGAATCATCCCGGAGTATCGGTGGATGCTGAGGTCACCGCTTTCCATCTCGACAAGACCGGACACCCAGCCGGGCACTCCCGCATCCTTCCACCGTATTATGTGGAACCTCCCGGCTTAAAAGAGTTGGACTCCGCGTGGGTCTCCTAGCCAGACGTGATCACTTCGCACGCTTACGCGTGAGTCGATGAAAGCCGCGGTCGAGCGATTGTTTTCCTCGGCGGCCCCTGCTGTATTCTATTGTCTTGAACAGCGGCGCGAATCGGCAGGTGCTCGGCAAGCACTTCGATCTTCCATCCTGATCTCGGTGGTCGAATCCGAGACAAAGCTGAAGCAGGCTGCCGAAGCGATCGAGGCGATGATCACCGACGGCCTGATCGTGTTCTCGGACGTCGATATCATTCGACTGGTCCATTCCAATCCGCCGGAGGAGTCCGCCGATGCAACCGTATCAGCCCGCTAAACTCCTGCGGCTGCTCATTACCGAGCGGGACAGATATCAAGGAAAACCGCTTTACGAAGCCGTGATCGAGAAATGCAGGGAAATGAAGATCGCGGGCGCCACGGTTTTCCGCGGACTGGAAGGGTATGGCGACACCGCCGAGATCCACCGATCGCATGTGCTCCGGCACGACCTGCCGATTAT
>Ga0335077_10000806_pt1 | contig 35678 bp, 28 predicted proteins | sample Lox_Sample_31_FD_207151 | JGI IMG/M metagenome (GOLD analysis project Ga0335077, IMG submission 207151) | Soil microbial communities from Loxahatchee National Wildlife Refuge, Florida, United States - Lox_Sample_3.1 | ecosystem: Environmental > Terrestrial > Soil > Wetlands | place: USA... | reverse complement strand
CGTCGGCAGGATCGGTCCGATCAACGTTCCGATGATTCCGGAAACCAGGAAACCGAAGGAGAGAATTTCAAATACGATTCGATAATTTCGGGAGGAATACTCTTCGGTTGAAATTGCGGCCATCAGTGCGTCCCACGATTCTGAAGGAGCCCGCGTGTTCTGGCAATCCCTGATTCCTGCATCGTTGAAGGAGATTTTCGGCTACTCTGTACCATCCTGGAGAATGGGATGGCGCCCCTGCCTGGCATTGATGTCGGTCTGATCGGCTTTGGAGTCGCAGGCCGCGCCTTTCACGCCCCGATCATTCACGCCGTTTCCGGCCTGCGCCTTGCGGCAATTCTTCAGCGTAGCGGCTCCTCTGCCGCGGAAGTCTATCCGCAAGCCCGCATCGTTCGTACTCTGGACGAACTTCTTGCCATCGAGTCCATCCGCCTCATTGCCATCGCCACGCCCAACACCTCCCATTTTCCGCTCGCAAAGAGATGTCTCGAAGCTGGCCGAGACGTCGTAGTGGATAAGCCCTTCACCATCACCGTCGAAGAAGCTCGCGAACTCATTGCGCTCGCCGAAAAGCTCAACCGCCTTATCAGCGTCTATCACGACCGGCGTTTTGACGGTGATTTTCACACCATTCGCCAGCTCATCGCCTCCGGCGATCTCGGCCGCATCGTGCGATTCGAATCCTACTACGACCGGTTCCGGCCGCGGCTTCGCCCCGGCGCCTGGCGCGAGCAGCCGGGACCTGGTTCCGGAATTCTGGTGGATCTTGGACCTCACCTGATTGATCAGGCCCTCGTTCTCTTCGGTCCGCCCGAGGCAATCGCCGCCGATGTCCGCCTTGAACGAGAAGTTTCGCTCACCGACGATTCTTTCGATCTTCTGCTTCACTATCCGCACGGAATGCGCGCGTCGCTGCATTCCACAATGCTCGCTGCCGCGCCACGCGCCCGCTTTGTGGTTTATGGCACGCGCGGTTCGTTCATCAAATTTGGCATGGACCCTCAGGAGGCGCCGCTGCGCGCGGGCCGGCCTCCGGGTGGGGAGAACTGGGGAATGGAACCGAAGGAAAACTGGGGAACGCTCACTCTTTCCGACGGCACAAACACAACAGAACGCGTGGTTCCCACGCTGCGCGGCGACTACCGCGCATTCTACGAAAACGTCCGCGACGCGATTCTTGGTGTTGCTCCGCTCATTGTCACACCTGCTGACGCTCTTCGCGTGATGCAAGTGCTGGACCTCGCGCGTCGCAGTAGCGACCAGCGCCGCACTCTCCCTTGGTCCTGGTAACTCGGCGTTTGCTTAGCGTTCTGTCAGTTTCACGTCGAACACCGCCTCGCACTTCTCCCCGGGATCATCGGTCACGGTAGACGACACGTTTCCGCTTTTGATCACAAACTCCAGCGGCTTCTTCACGCGCTCCGGCAAACCCGTAAACCGCGCTTTCCCCTCGCTGTTTGTTCCGGCTTCCAGTTGAGTCTTGCGCATGCTGAAAAATCCATATTTGATCAGCACGTTAATCTTGGCGTTGTAAATGGGCTTGCCTTCGCCGTCCTTCACCGTGAAATCCGCTTTGCATGCCCCCAGCCCTCCGTCCACCACCGGCACATCGGCATCGTTAGCCGTCTGCGCCGATCCGCCAATCGCCAAAAACACCGCGGCGCAGGCAATCCCCACCGGCAAGAACTTCCGCGTTTTCATATTTCGCCTCGTTTCTCCCTCCAGGGAAAACCATACGCGCTACCTTCGGATCGCGCAATTCCGGAATAGGGCACCCCCCGTCGCACCGGAAAGAGTGCGCAAGCCCAAGAAACGAAAAGAGTTACGGGCGCGCCGTCGCGCGGTGAAGTGCGCAGAAACATGAAAACAAAGAAGTTGCGGACTCTCGACGACCGCGAAGGTAACGAAGCAAGTTAAGCGACCTGCCGTGAAGGCACGGAGCCGGGCGGGTATATCCCCCGTTGCTCTTGCGAGTGTGCGGCAAGGATTAGAGGAGCAGGGGTTGGAGGATGTCTTGAGGGGACGGTTTGTATGAGGTGCGGGTAAACAACGAAAAAGAAAGACATTAGCCATCGGGAAGGGATTGCACCATTTGCTGCGTAGCGCAAGCGAGAAACAGGTATGCTTTGCGAAGGTTTGGAAGGGAGCTGACATGATAGATCTTATCATGGAAAACTTACTCTGTAAATAGATAACGTAATGGTACTTACAATTGGGGAAGTGAGGCGCATCCGGCGGACGATCGCAGGAGACGATCCCACAAGCAAACTCAAGCCGGATAAGCCGCATGGCAAACCCATTCCGCGTATAATCGAAGGGAGAATGGATGCTGGGAGGAACTAGATTTGGCGAATCGAGTGGAACTGGCGCCTTCGATTTTGTCGGCGGATTTTGCGCGGCTGGGAGAGCAGGCGAAAGCGGCGCTTGAAGGCGGGGGAACGGTGCTGCACCTGGACGTGATGGACGGGCATTTCGTGCCGAACCTGACGATCGGGCCGCCTGTAGTGGCTTCGCTGAGGAAGACGATTGCGGATGCACCGTTCGATTGCCATTTGATGATTGAGAATCCCGACGCATTCATTCCCGCATTTGCCGAAGCGGGCGCGAACTGGATTTCCGTGCACCAGGAGGCGTGCGTGCACCTGGACCGTGTGCTGCACCACATCATGGACCACGGATGCAAAGCGGGAGTAGTGATCAATCCGGCGACGCCTGTGAGCACGCTGAGCGAGGTGCTCGATCTGGTGCATCACGTGCTGGTGATGAGCGTGAACCCGGGATTTGGGGCGCAGAAGTTCATTCCCAACTCTTTGAATAAAATTGAGGAACTGGCACGGATACGCGAAGAGCGGCACCTGGATTTCCGGATCGAAGTGGATGGCGGGATTGCGGCAGACACCATCGCCGACGTGGTGCGCGCGGGAGCGGAATTGTTGGTTGCGGGAAACGCGGTGTTCGGCCACGGCGACGTGAGGGAAAATGCGCGGAGTCTTCTTCAGGCCGCGCGGGGCGCGAAGATGGCGCGTGCGTGAAGGCCGCGGTTCGGAGGGAATCCGCAGAGGGACTCTTCGTCCCAGCATTCCATGCCGGGACTCACAATGACAGGTTTTTGGGGAGCATGATTCTTCGATAGACGACGCCGTCGGAATGACAGCGGTAGAGTGAGAAGCAAGAAAAAGCAGATTCCCCCGGCAGGAGATGCCGTCGGAATGACAGTTTCAGAGGGTTCCAGGCTGGCGCGGGCCTGGTTCCTCTACTGTTCTTGGTAATTCCACGTGAGTCCGCCATCAACGAAGTAGGTAGTCCCCGTCACATAGTCCGATTCGGAGCAGGCGAGAAAGGCCGCGAGTGATGCAACGTCTTCCGGTTTGCCGAGCCTTCGGAGCGGGATTTTGGAAAGAAGCGCGTTCAATTCCGAGGGACTGTTGAGGAGATTTTTGTTGATGGGAGTTTCGATGGCGCCGGGAGCGATGGAATTGATGGTGATGGCGAATGGCGCGAGCTCAATCGAGAGATCGCGCGTGAGCATTTTCACGCCGCCCTTGCTGGCGCAGTACGTGGCGAAATGCGGGAAGGGAAGATCTTCGTGGACGGAGCTGATGTTGACGATTTTTCCTCCGGTTTTGGCGTCCATGCGATGACGGACGAACGCCTGAGTGACGAAAAATAATCCCTTGAGATTCACATTGAGGACAAAATCGAAATCGGATTCAGCGACCTCCCAAAAAGGCGCGCGGCGCTCCACACCGGCATTGTTCACAAGGATGTCAATTTTGCCGAGCTGCGAGACCGAGTAGGAGATGAATTTCTGGCAATCGGAGACCTTGCTGAGGTCGCATTGAAACGCGGCGGATTTGCGGCCATTTCTGCGGATATCGCCAGTGACGGCATCAGCTTCCGGCTGATTGGAAACGTAGCAGAAAGCCACGTCGGCACCCTCGCTGGCGAGACGTTCGACGATCGCCCTTCCTATTCCTTGATTGCCTCCCGTGACCGCTGCGACTTTTCCTTCGAGCCGGTTTGGCACAATAGTTCTCCTTTGATTTGTAAAATCGAGCAGAGACAAAAACGCCGCGGAAGGGTGCCGTTCGGCTGTCTCCGGAAGCGCAATCCGCGGCGCGGTTTATTTCTCGGCGGCTGCCGCCAACTTCAGGCGACGGTGACTTCCGGGCTCAGATAGACATCCTGAATCGTGTTGAGCAGGCGCACGCCTTCGCTCATGGGCCGCTGGAACGCTTTGCGGCCGGAGATAAGTCCGGTGCCGCCGGCACGCTTGTTGATGACCGCTGTGGCCACGGCTTCCTCGAAATCATTGGCGCCGGAAGCGCCGCCGCTATTGATCAGGCCGGCGCGGCCCATATAGCAGTTGGCGACCTGATAGCGGCAGAGATCAATGGGGTGGTCGCTCGAGAGCTCGGTGTAAATGCGCTTATCAAATTTTCCGTAGCTGGAATCTCCCATGTTGAGGGCCTGGTAGCCGCCGTTATTTTCCGGCAATTTCTGCTTGATGATATCGGCCTCGATGGTGACGCCGAGATGATTGGCCTGGCCGGTGAGATCAGCGGAAACGTGATAGTCCTTGTCCTTCTTGAACGCGCTATTGCGGAGATAGCACCAGAGAACCGTGGCCATGCCGAGATCGTGGGCCTGTGCGAAAGCCTGGCTGACTTCGATGATCTGGCGATCGGACTGCTCGGAACCGAAATAGATGGTAGCGCCGACGGCGGCCGCGCCCATCTCATAGGCTTCTTTCACCGTGCCAAAAAAAATCTGATCGAACTTGTTGGGAAAAGTGAGCAGTTCATTGTGATTGATCTTCACGATGAAAGGAATTTTGTGGGCATATTTCCGTGCGACGGAGCCGAGGACGCCGAAGGTGGAAGCAACGGCGTTGCAGCCGCCTTCGATGGCGAGCTTGACAATATTCTCGCCGTCAAAATAATCGGGATTCTTGGCGAAGCTGGCGCCGCCGGAATGCTCAATGCCCTGATCCACGGGAAGGATCGAGAGGTAGCCGGTGCCGCTCAAGCGGCCGGTGCGAAAGAGGCGCTGAATGCTGGTGAGAGTTCGAATGTTGCGGTCGGAATGCGCCCAAATGCGGTCCACGAAATCGGGCCCGGGCAGATGGAGGCGATCTTTGGAAATCTTCGGGGACCTAAAGCCGAGCAAATAGTCGGCTTTGGCGCCAAGAAGGTTCTGAATGGGACTGACAGTCGTTGTTGCCATGATTTGTATTTCTCCTCGTTCACTCGCGAATTCCGGTGGTGAGCATTGCGCCAGCGGCGCGGTCCACCAGCCAAAAAAGTTTTCCGCTTACGGGCCGGATCATCTGCGAAGGGAGCTGATCGGGTTCCACCGGCCCTTCGAGAACGGCTTTGAGCGCCGGAGCTTTGTCCGCGCCGGCGATCATGAACATGACCGCGTCAGCATTGTTCGCCGTGGGCGCCGTCAGGGTGATGCGTTCCGTATAAAACTTGCCGACCCAATTTCGAGTCACGATGCGATGCGATTCGTGCAGAGCCTTGGTGCCCGGAAAGAGCGAGAGAGTGTGGCCATCATTGCCCATGCCCAGAAAGATCAGGTCGAACCGGGGGAATTCGCTGTCGCGCAACTGAAAATAGTCGCGGATTTCCTTTTCGTACTCGCGGGCGGCTTTGTCCGTGTCCTCGTATTCGCCCTTGATGCGCTTCACCTGTTCCGGTTTCAGCGGAGCCTTCGAGAGAAAGGCGTCCGAAGCCATTTGAAAGTTACTATCGGGATGGCCCGGACCGACGTGACGCTCGTCACCGAAGAACACCCCCATTTTATCCCAGGGGAGGCGCTCGCGGAGAGAAGGATCCTCGACGAGCGAGAGATAGAGCGGCTTCGGAGTGGAGCCACCGGCCAGAGCGACGGTGAAGCGGCCATGATCTGCGACGGCAGCGGCGGCAATTTGAACAAACTGCTCAGCAGCGCGCTTCGCGATGGCCGAGACGTCGGGCAAGATCCGGACTTCTCGAACGGACATAGCTTGAGCCTTCATGCTTTTGCGGCGTGGCCGGCGGTGGCCGTGGCACATTGGGCGCCGGGTTCGCCGTCATCAACGTCGTGCCACTCGCGGCCATCGCGAGCCAAGAGTTCGTCTGCCTCGGGAGGTCCCCAGGAGCCAGCGGCGTAATTGGGAAAGCCGCGCGCGGGAAGCGCCTTCCAGACATCGAGGACGGGCTGAATGACACTCCAGCCGGCTTCGACCATGTCCGCGCGCTGGAAGAGCGTGGCGTCGCCCATCATGCAGTCGTAGAGAAGGCGTTCGTAGCCGGTGCTATGCGAGGTGCCAAAATCGCGGGCGTAGTCGAAGTCCATATTCACGAGACCGAGCTTCATGACGGAGCCGGGAATCTTGGCGCCGAAACGGAGGGTGATGCCTTCATCCGGTTGGATGTGGATGACAAGACGGTTGGTGCGGGGGTCTTTCACCCTGGTTTTCCGGAAGAGCATGAATGGAGCACGGCGGAATTGGATGGCAATTTCCGTGACGCGCTTACAGAGGCGCTTTCCGGTGCGGAGATAAAAGGGAACGTCGGCCCATCGCCAGTTTTCGATTTTGAGTTTGAGGGCGACGAAAGTTTCCGTGTTGGAATCGGGAGCCACGTGCGGCTCGCCGCGATAGGCGGGGACATGCTCGCCGTCAATTTCTCCGGCGCCATACTGGCCACGAACCATGTTCTGAAGAACTTCCTCGGGTGTGGGAGGCTGAATGGCGTGGAGAATTTCGGCCTGCTTGTCGCGGACGGCGTCAGGCTCAAAAGAGATCGGAGGCTCCATGGCCGTGAGGGTGAGGAGCTGAAAGAGGTGGTTGGGGACCATATCGCGGAGAGCGCCGGCGGTTTCGTAGAATCCGCCGCGATGCTCGACCCCGACGGACTCGGCCGCGGTGATCTGGACGTAATCAATGTAGCGGCGATTCCAGAGGGGCTCAAAGATGCTGTTCGCGAAGCGGAAGACCATGACGTTCTGGACGGTTTCCTTGCCGAGATAGTGATCAATTCGGTAGATCTGCTTTTCGGTGAGGATTTCCTTGAGCTGGGCGTTCAACTGGATCGCGGAGTCGACGTCGTGGCCGAAAGGCTTTTCGACGATGACGCGGGTCCAGTGGCCGTTTTCTTCTTTCGTAAGGCCAAACTGGCCGAGCTTGCGGACGATGGGAGAAAAGAATTGGGGAGCGACGGCGAGGTAGTGGAAGAGATTAGCCCCAGTGGAATGCTCTTTTTGCGCGGCGGAAATCTGATCCTTCAGGCGCTGGAAAGCGGCATCGTCGCCGAAATCACCCTGAACGTAGTAGATGCGTTCGAGGAACCATTGCCAGACCTTCGCATCGAGGGGGTGAGAAGTGTAAGCGTTGATCTCTTCGCTCAGCAGGCTGCGGAACGATTCGGTGGTCAGCTGATCGAAGGCGAAACCGACGATGGCAAATTGCTGAGAGAGGAGGCCCTCCTGTGCGAGGTTGCAGAGAGCCGGAACGAGCTTGCGCTTGGTGAGATCGCCGCTCGCGCCAAAGATGACCATCAGACACGGCGGGCCAAGTTGGGGTACCTCAGTTTGGATGTCGTTATTCATCAGATCTTCTCATTCCCTTCAGGGTCGGGGATTGATCGCCCGTCTACGGCGCTGCTTTTTTCTCGACATGGCCGCCGAACTGAAAGCGAAGGGCGGAAAGAACTTTGGAAGCGAAGTCGCTTTCGCCGCGGGAGGTGAAGCGCTCGTAGAGCGCTTCCGTCAAGACGGGCGCGGGGGCGCCGGATTCGATGGCGGCGAGAATGGTCCAGCGGCCCTCGCCGGAATCAGAAACACGGCCCGAATAGCGGTCGAGATTTGGCTGCTCGAGAAGAGAGATTGCAGCGAGATCGAGAAGCCACGAAGCGATAACGCTGCCGCGGCGCCAGACTTCCGCGACATCGGCGAGATTCAGGTCGTATTGGTAGTGTTCGGGATCGCGGAGAGGAGTGGTTTCCGCGTCAATTTCGTGAGTGCCTTTGCCAACGTCGGCGTGTTTGAGGATGTTGAGGCCTTCAGCGTAGGCAGCCATGATGCCGTATTCGATACCGTTGTGCACCATCTTGACGAAATGGCCAGCGCCAGAAGGGCCGCAATGCAAATAACCTTCTTCAGCGGTGCCGGCGACTTTCTCGCGGCCGGGAGTGCGAGGAATATCGCCGCGACCGGGGGCGAGGGTTCTGAAGATGGGATCGAGACGCTTGACGACGTCCGTTTCGCCGCCAATCATCTGGCAATAGCCACGTTCAAGGCCCCAGACGCCGCCGCTGGTGCCGACGTCAACGTAGTGGAGGTTCTTTGGGGCGAGTTCCTTGGCGCGGCGAATGTCGTCAATGTAATAGGAATTGCCGCCGTCAATCACGATATCGCCGGGTTCGAGTTTCCCGGAGAGATCGTGGAGCGTGGAGTCCACGACAGCGGCGGGGACCATGAGCCAGACGGCGCGAGGCTTCTGGAGTTTCTTGACGAAATCATCGAGCGAAGAGGCGCCGGTGGCACCCTCCGCAGCGAGTTGCTTCACCGAATCAGCACTGCGGTCGTAGACGACGCAGGTATGGCCGTTCTTCTGCAAGCGGCGCACCATATTGGCGCCCATTCTTCCGAGACCGATCATTCCTAGTTGCATGCTGCGCGCTCCTCTGAGAGGAAGATTTTGGCTGGACACAGAAGGCGAAATTACGAGAGCGCCTGCTGCACCGTTTTCGAAAGCGTATTCAGGCCGGACTTCAAATTTTTTCCGAGATGCACGCGCAGAGCGCGACGGCCGCGTTCCGCGAGAACGGCAAAATCGCCGCGAGCCTGCGCGGCTTTGACGACGCCGAACGTATATTTCTGGCCGGGAACCGGAATGTCAGAGGGATCGTCGTAGGTGATCTGGAGAAAGACGCCGGAATTGGGGCCGCCTTTATAGGCCTGGCCAGTGGAATGCAGAAAACGCGGGCCAAAACCGAGGCAGGTGGCGACCTTCTTTTGATCGCGGACGGCATGGCGAAACGTTTGGAGGATTTTTTCGTTTTCGGGATTCATGGGGATATAGCCGAGAACGGCGAAATAATCACCCGAACCGATGCGAGACAGATGGGCGCGCAAAACATCCACGAGTTTCGAACCACCGCGGAGGGCCGAGGCGTTTTTTTCGTCGGCATAAAGCTTGACGCCATTGCCTTCAAAGAAGGGAGATTCGGGCGGGAGCTTGCCGGTGGCCTCATATTCGCTCGTAAGTTTACGGGTTTCCACTTTGCTGGCTTCGACGTCAGGCTGATTGAAAGCATCAATGCCGATGATGGAGCCGGCAACGGCGGTGGCAACTTCCCAGCGAAAAAATTCCTGGCCGAGCGCATAAACGTTCGGGAGCGTGATGCGGACGACGGGATGGCCGGCCTTTTCGAGAGCGGCGACAGCTGCATCCTGTTTTTTATCGGGTTTAGAGGCGAGACGCAAGTAGGCAAAGACGCGGTCGTTGCCGTAGACCGGCGGCTTGCCCGGTTTTTCGCGGTCCACGGGGATGATGCCTTTACCGATTTTTCCAGTGGATTCTGCGATCAACTGCTCGAGCCAAGCACCGAGATCGTAAATACCGGGGGAAGCGACGAAAGTGATTTTGTCGCGGCCATGATTTGCGGCGACTCCGAGGATGGCGCCGAGAATGACGCCGGGATTGGCGTCGGCGAGGGAAGAGGGACCGCAAGCGTCCACCATTTCCTTCGTGGATTTGAGGAACTTGCCGAGATTGAGACCCATGGCGGCGCCGGGAGCCATGCCGAAATTGGAGAGAGCCGAATAGCGCCCACCGATGCTGGGCACGCCGAAAAAGATTTTGCGGAAGCCGTCTGATTCGGCGACCTGCTGCATCTTGGAAGCAGGATCGGTGACGGCGACGAAGCGGCGTCCAACTTCCTTTTGGCCGACTTTGGTTTTGACGCGCTCGAAGAAGTACTGCTTGAAGATATTCGGTTCGAGGGTGCTGCCTGATTTGCTAGAGACGATGCAAAGCGTCTTCGCGAGATCCAGTTTCTTCTCGATGGATTTGATCTGGACCGGATCAGTGGAATCGAGGACATGAAGTTCGGGAAAGCCGGCGATTTTTCCAAAGGTCTTCCGAAAAACCTCGGGGCAGAGGCTGGAGCCGCCCATACCGAGAAGAAGGACGTGCTTGAATTTGGATTTCTTGATGTCTGCCGCAAATTGCTGGAGTTCGTCGAGATGCGTCAATTGTTCGCCGGTGATGGTGAGCCAGCCGAGCCAGCTGTTCTCGTCCGTGCCGGTCCAGAGCGCAGCGTCTTTCTGCCAAAGGCGGGCAACCTTGTTGCCGCGCTTCCAATCGTCAAGAGCGGCGGTGACGGCTGCCCCAAGATCCTTGGGGAGCTTGAAGGCCAGGCGATTGAGGCTCACGCGGCGACTCCCGTGTGCTTTTTGATGGCGGCGAGAAGCTGGAAGAAGGCGTCTTCAAAGAGCTTGACGCCATCCACGACCAGCTTTTCGGTAACTTCCTTCATCGAGATGCCGGCTTTGGCGAGATTGTTCATGGTGGTTTGCGCGCCGGAGAGATCCTCGGTGAGGCTGTTGCGGAGTTTGCCGTGATCGCGGAAGGCGTCGAAGGTGGCCGGAGGGATGGTGTCCACAGTATCGGCGCCAATCAACTCCTCGACGTAAAGAACGTCGCGATACTTTGGATTTTTTGTGCTCGTGCTGGCCCACAGGAGACGCTGGGTCTGCGCGCCTTTGGCGGCAAGTGCCTTCCAGCGCGAACCGCCAAAGAGTTCGCCATATTTTGCATAAGTGAGGCGAGCGTTGGCGATGGCGACCTTGCCTTCGATGCCGCCGAGGAGATCTTTCTGCTTGGCATCGGCGCCGGACTTGAGTTTAGCTTCGATTTGACTGTCCACGAGACTGTCAATGCGGCTGACGAAGAAGCTGGCGACACTGGCGATGCGGGAGAGGTCCTGGCCCTTGGCGGCGCGGGCCTCCAGGGCGGCGATGTAGGCTTCCGCGACCTGCTCATAAACGGATTGCGCGAAGAGTAGGGTGATGTTGATGTTGATGCCTTCTTCGAGCAACTGGCGGATGGCGGGCAAGCCGTCCCTGGTGCCGGGGACCTTGATCATGACGTTGGGGCGCGAGACGGCTTTCCAGAGGCGGCGAGCTTCCTCGATGGTGGCCTTGGTGTCGAAGGCAAGAGTGGGGGCGACTTCGAGGCTGACATAGCCGTCGCGGCCCTTGGATTCGTCATACACGGAGCGGAAAATGTCGGCGGCGTCCTGGACATCGCGAATGGCGATTTTTTCGTAGATGGTTTTCAAATCGAGTGATTTTGTAGCCGGCGCGTTGATGATGTCGGCGTAGTCGTCGCTGCCTGCGATGGCTTTTTCGAAGATCGCAGGATTCGAAGTCATGCCGCGAAGGCCATCGTCTTGAATCATTTTTTTCAATTCGCCATTGAGGAGAATGTTGCGACGAATGAAATCGAGCCAGGGAGACTGGCCGTAGGAGAGGAGACCCCTCAGGGGATTCGCGCCTTTCGGGACGGTGACATTGGGAATTGCGGTCGTTGTGGTCATCAGGATTCTCCTTACTTTAAGTTATTCTTTTCTATTGTACGCCAGCGAGCACAGCGCGCGAGGCACTGCATGAAATTGCGCGATGGCGTAAATCAGTGCGCACCGCTTACGATGTACTTTTCTTCGAGCGCATGAACCTTGGCGAGGCGACGCTTATGGCGCTCCTCGTTCGTGAACTGCGCATCCAAGAATGTTTTCAGCAGGTCTTCGGCGAGCTTGACGCCGATAATGCGCGAGCCGAGGACGAGGACGTTCATATCGTCATGCTCGACGCCCTGGTGAGCCGAATAACCATCGTGGCAGACGGCGGCGCGAATGCCGATGAGTTTGTTGCAGGCGACGCTGGCGCCGACACCGCTGCCGCAGATGAGCATGCCGCGATCTGCTTTGCCATCGAGGACGGCGCGGCCGACGGCTTCCGCGAAATCAGGATAATCCGAAGGATTTTCGTTGAAGGCGCCGACATCGAGAACGGTATGGCCGAGAGAACGAAGCACGTCGCCCATGGCGTTCTTCATGGCGAAGCCAGCGTGATCGGAGCCAATCACAACCCTCATCGGAGACTTACCTTCCCAACGCTTGCTTGACCGTGGCGGCAACGTTGCCGGGCTCGAAACCAAATTTTTTCAAGAGATCCTTGATCGGAGCGGAGGCGCCGAAGCTGTGCATGCCCACCATTTTGCCTTTTGGACCGATGTAGCGTTCCCAGCCGAAGGTGGAGCCCATTTCCACGGAGACTCGAGCGGTGACTGAGGAAGGCAGGACGCTTTCTTTGTACGCGGCGTCCTGGCGCTCAAAGAGATCCCAGGAGGGCATGCTGACGACGCGAGTCTGGATGCCTTCGGCGGCGAGCTGCTGCTGGACGGCAAGGCAAAGAGAAACTTCGCTGCCGGTGCCAATGAGGATGGCGTCGGGTTGGCCACCGGGCGCATCGGAAAGCGTGTAGCCGCCCTTGGTTGTATTCGAAGCGGCAGCGAACCTGGTGCGGTCCAGCGTGGGCATAGCCTGGCGGGTGAGGACGAGAGCCGTCGGGCCGTGGGTGTTTTGCAGAGCGAGCTTCCAGGCTTCCGTGACTTCGTTGGCATCGCCGGGACGCAGCACAAGAAGATTGGGAACGGCGCGAAGAGAAGCGAGCTGCTCGATGGGCTGATGCGTGGGGCCGTCCTCGCCGAGGCCGATGGAATCGTGGGTGAAGACGTAAATGACAGGAATTTCCATGAGAGCGGCAAGGCGGATGGTCGGCCGCATGTAATCACTGAAATTAAAGAACGTGCCACCAAAGGGACGAAGTTTCGAGAGGACCATTCCGCTCATGGCTGCTCCCATGGCGTGTTCGCGCACACCGAAATGGAGATTGCGGCCGGCGTATTGGTCAGGGAAATATTCACCCGCACCGGGGAAGACGAGATTGGTCTTGTTGGATTTGGCGAGATCGGCGGAGCCACCCACGAGCCAGGGAATATTCTTGGCGAGGACATTCAGGACTTTGCCGGAACTTTCGCGAGTAGCCATGCCTTTGGGGTCGGCTGGAAATTGCGGGAGATCCTTGTCCCAATCGGCGGGAAGTTCGCGGCGCTGCATTTTGTCGAGTTCGGTTGCCTGCTCGGGGAATTGTTTCGCGTACTCATCGAAGAGTTTGGTCCACTGCGCATGCAGGTCGGAGCCACGCTTGCCGACACCTTCGCGAAAATGCGCGAGAACACCGTCGGGAACGAGAAATTTGGCGTCCGGAGGCCAGCCGTAGTTTTCCTTAACCAGCCTGACTTCGGCTTCGCCGAGAGGCTCGCCATGAGCTTCGTAAGAATCCTGCTTGTGCGGGGATCCGTAACCGATGTGGCTGTCCACAACGATGAGCGTGGGCTTGTCGGTGGATTTGAGGAAGCTGTCGTAGGCGCGAGCGAGCCAATGCAGATCGTTGGCGTCGGCGACGCGCGTAACGTTCCAGCCATAGCCGATGAAACGCGTCATGACGTCCTCGCTGAAGGACCACGCGGCGGGGCCATCGAGCGTCACGTGATTGTTATCGTAGATCCAGCAGAGATTCGAGAGTTGCAGGTGCCCGGCGAGCGATGCGGCCTCGCCTGAAACGCCTTCCATGAGGTCGCCGTCCCCGCAGACCGCATAAACATTGAAATTGAAGAGGTCGAAGCCAGGACGATTGAAATGGGCGGCGAGCCATTTTCCGGCGATGGCTATACCCACGCTATTGCCAGCGCCCTGGCCGAGAGGTCCCGTGGTGGTTTCGACCCCAGTCGTCAGATGCGATTCGGGATGGCCTGGAGTGCGGCTTCCGAGCTGACGGAAACGCTTGATCTCGTCCATGGAGACGGCAAGTTGATCGGTGACATTGCCTTGCGGATCCAACTGGCGGACACCGCCGAGATAGAGAGTGGAATACAAGAGCATAGAAGCATGGCCGGCGGAGAGCACAAAGCGATCGCGATTGGGCCAGGCGGGAGCTTCGGGATCGTAGCGGAGAAATTTGTGCCAGAGTTCATAAACGACGGGGGCGAGACCCATAGGAGCGCCGGGATGGCCTGAGTTAGCCTGCTGCACCGCGTCAATGGAAAGCGTTCGAATGGTATTGATGCAGAGCTGGTCGAGATCAACGGCGGTACTTGGCTGGCTCACGTTCTCTCCTTCGCGACCGAAGGCCGTCCCAAATGCACGGTCAAATTATAGATGCTCTGCATTACAAATCGGCTAAAGCAATTTTAGGCTAATCCAGAGGGCAGGGGCAGGGCAAGGATTGTCCTGCGGGCGGCAGAGCCGGGAGTTCATCGAGAGCTTCAGCCGAGATCGGGGACGGAGCAGGCCGGGGCCGCCACTGACGGCAAAGCCCTTTAGCCGCAATGGATTGCCACTGGGGTCCCGCACGGGGACAACAAAAGGAGGCGCAGCCAATGCTGCGCCTCCGTATTGCTCGCATTGACTGGAATTTACGCGGCCTTGACGTCTACTTTCACCTTTTTTACTGGCTCAAGCTTCGGCAGCGTGACTTCCAGAACGCCGTTCTTGAGAATGGCCTTCACATTTTCCGGCTTGACCTCGATGGGCAAAGTCAGAGTGCGATAGATCTTGTTCATTCCCTTTTCGGTGTAGATAGGGGTGAGTTCCTTCTTCTCGATCCTGGCCTCTTTCGTTTCGTATTCCCTCTTGCCGGTGATGGTCACCCTCAACGGCTCAACGCTAAGTTCCAATTCTTTCTCCGTGAAGCCCGGGACTTCCGCGCGAAGGATAAACGCCTCGGGGGTCTCATAAAGCTTCAGGTAGACTGGATGGAAATACTCAAGTTCGGGACGAAGCACATTTTCGAATTCGCGGCCGAGGAAACGGGGCTTCCAGTCCAGAAGCTCAAAGGGCCTCCGGGCAATCGTCTCAAAGAAATCATTCAGACGAACCGGGAATTCCTCGAACTCTTCATACGGAACCGGAACCTTTTTCTCTGGCCTGGTCTCAACCAAGGTTTCTAGCATAACGATCTCCTTCCTTACGGGGAGTGTGACGAGCGGAGAGGGCAAGCAGAAATTGGCCGCGTCGAGTGCGGCGAGACTATACTTCACCAGGATGGCCGAGCTGGCGCTCGGCCACGAGCCTGCCCGACTCCCAAAACATTCCCCCGAAGGATCAGGGGCATTTCGCGTGCCGCAGGTTGTAGAAGAAATTGATGCTCACAGGAAAGGAATTACGCGATGGGCGGTGAAATTGGTCGCGCGAGATGCGCACAATTACGCGAGATGCTGTGAGAAAACGCGCAAACCTGGGGCTTTAGTGGGAAAACGCACGGAAGGACGCAGTGACGTCAAGCACAGTGTTCGATCACAAACTGGGGAGGCGATTCCTAAGGAACGGAAAGGCGGTATTGCAGTGGAAGGTGGTGTCCGCTAGATTTGAAGAGCCAGTTGCCCGGGTGGCGGAATGGCAGACGCTGAGGACTTAAAATCCTCCGGGGATTTTTCCTCATGTGGGTTCGACTCCCACCCCGGGCACCAAGTTTTCCTTTTTGTTTTCAGTTAGTTGACGACTTCCGATTCGCCGCGTAACTTTCGACTTGAGAAGAACAAGCGGGTCGCGACTCCAAGCTCTCTCTAAATCGGCCTCCAATTGCTCTTGGCGGGAACGCACCCAGGGGTTGTAGTGCTTTTCAGTTACAATAGTCCCTCTTCCGTACTTCTGTATCGCTTCTAATGCCCGGCCTCTATTCGAGAGGCTCCGGCCGTCAATGCTCCTGAGAGAATGCTGCGAAAGTTCAGATAAGAGTGCTCTGAAGTGGTCCGCATTTGGGTCACAGAGAACTTAAGAACGCGACTAGATCCGATTCTTCCTGTGGCGTCAGACCCAGCCCAAAGCGCAATTCGTAAAAGCGAACGACATCAAGCAGCGTTCGCGCGGAGCCGTTGTGAAAGTACGGGGCGCGCGCTGATAGCCCCCGCAAGATCGGTCCCTTGATCTTACCAACGTGATCGAAATTGCCATCGATCAGCGCTTGCCCAAGATCGGTCGTGGTCTTGCAATCATTTGTCAGCGTTCCGGTAGTTGGATCCTTTTTACATACGGTGATCGACGGTAGATAGCCTATATCAAGGCCGCCTAAATTGAGTGATGCATTCGATGGAGCGGGATCGCCAGTTCCGATGTTCAACGGCGTCGGGAAGGAATGGTCGCCAACGTTTGGAGTGTCGTGACAGGTACCACATGTTCCAGGCAGCGACGGAATGCCCCCGGCCACCAGCCCGCCCGCCGAGACATCATCGTTGATCCCTGGCACGCCCGTGATGTCGAATTGCTTCGTATTGAAGATCGCCTGTCCGCGCGCAACCGCGGCCCGCGGATCAGCCACAGGCAAATTCGTCCATGCGTCGAATGCGTTGAAGATTGCCGACGTGAACTGTCCGTCCCCCGGCGTGACGAGACCGCCCGGCTGCTCGAACTGCGGCAACAGAAAATGCACGCTGGAATTCATGCTGATGAAGAACGGCTGATTCAAAATTCCCAGCGGCCCGCCATTCGCTCCATGAGCATTCAGTAGGCCCGTGTGGTTCCCGAATGCTTGCGCTGTGGTCAGCCCCATCTCGAAGTTCACGATCTCTTGCAGCTCTTCGGGAGTCGGCCGAGTTCCGTCGCCCTGCGCATGGCCTGTCGTGGCGTCGAGGGCCTGGTGTGCCAAATCGCTGAGCAAAGAATTTGGATAGTTGTTATAGACAATCTTCGTTGTGCCCGTTGCCGCCGATGATTCTCGCCCATCGAACATCACCGCGCTCAGGAAGCGCAAATTCGTCGCCGGCAGCGGACGGCGGTACATAGAAATCGTGTCCGTTTCGTTGCAGCCGTAGGGATTGTCGACACTGGTGACCTGGTAGTCCGCATTCGGAGGCACCGCCAGCTCAATGCGAATCAACCCGCGGGTCCGTAGCAAGCTATACGCGGCATTCCTCCCCTCCACGGTGGAAACGTCGATATTGTGGTTGCAGTTCGAGCCATCCACAGTGCGGAAAATCGGGTCCGTGCCCTGCGTCAGCAGAAATCGCAACTCGACGTTCGCTGCTGAAACCGACATGCCATCGCTCGGCTGGTGGCAAGTAGCGCACGCACGCCCATTCGTGCCCAGGCTCTGGAAAAACGGCCCGGTGAGATCGATCCCGCCGCCGTTCGTGCTGTACGTCTGGGATGCGCCGTTAGGATTCGGGAAAAACACGCCGTTCGGAATGAACGAAAGGAGTGTCGCGAGCGGTCCCTGCTGTCCGCTCGCTCCCTGAAGCGCGATAAACATCGCGCCACTCACGAGCGCAGTGAGAAACAGGCCGCGCCTGTATCGCGCAATTGGCGAAAACTTATGCAGGTATCTGATACCGCGAAACTGCTGGGCTAGGCCCCACATGGCAACTCCTCCCTCAAGATCGCCGACACCGGCGCAGAATTGGGGACATTCGTGGCTTCTACTTAGGTAATCGGAAACGGCGGGCAAAAGACGACAGGCAGCCGAGATCGTTTCTGGCTCCGCCCGGCTTAGCATTTCGGAATTCCGACCCCCGTGGCAAGCAACATGTCGGGCCGGAGCCAGTTAATTGGATTTTTGTGAAGCAGCGCGCTCCTTGGCCTTGACCACCAACGCGGCAAACCGGGGGTCGCCGTGAAGCGCCTTCAGATCGGGATCATTTCCCATTTGCAGCACCTCAACAGGGCGCAGGCCGATATCAATAGCCTGTCGCAAGAGCGAGAGCGCCTCTTCGGTTCGGGCGCGTTTTGCGGCGACCGTGGCCAGCTCGTATACGGTAATGGCGATCTCCGGCTGATTCGGCCCAAGAACGCGGCGTTCAAGCTCGAGCAGTTGCTGCAATGACTTTTCGGATTCATCGAGCTCTCCCATAGAAGCTCTTATGGTGGCCTCGTTCATCATGGAGTGAATCGTAGACAAGTTCTCAGGACCGTCCACCCGGATCTTAATCTGTATCGCCTCACGTTTCAGTTTGTCCGCTTCTGCGAAGCGCCCCTCGTGAACCAGTATGACTCCAAGGTTATTCATCGAGACCAGAGTGAAATAAGCTTCCGGGCCAATGCTACGCTTTTGCTGCTCCAGCACCTCCCGTTGCAGCTTCTCCGCTTCTGCGAGACGTCCCTCGTCACTAAGCGTCGTCGCGAGATCGCCCTTTACTCCAAGGGTGTCATGATCTTCCGGGCCGAGGACGCGCAGCTCTATAGCGAGCAACTTGCGTTGCTGGGATTCTGCTTCGGCAAACCGGCCCTCGTTATACAGAGTCCATGCGAGCTTTTGCATAATCTTTAGTGTTTCGCGGTTCTCTCGTTCGCCAGCGGAGGTAGCCACCCGGATGCTCCGATCCAATAACGTTTCTGCGCGAGAATACAGTCCCAAATTCAGATATGCCATTCCCATCACATACATCTTCCGTGCCTCAATCGAGAAACAGATTCTGACGGTCGCCGCCACAACAAAGTGACGGGAATATTCCCGAAAAAAGGAAAAGGATCAGGCCGAGCGCTTCGGCGCGTCATTGACGCTCAGGAACTCTTCGTTGGCCATGAATCAACGCCGTGTACCTGGGTGTACCTCAATCCAGGAGATTTGCCCCTTCTGGCGTTTTTGGCGTGTATTGGAATCAGTAAGTTGCGTGGGCTCAATGCGCCTTAGGGGTTCGAATTTCACCCTGGTTGTCCACAATTCCTATGTATCAGGCCGATCACAGGAAGCCCATCGCGGTTACGCTTGGAGACTCGGTTACGCGACTTCCACCGACATTCGTGTGGTCTTCAGCTACCTCAGTTCATGAGCGATTTGTCTTCTCCGACACACCAGAACTCCTTCTGGCGCGAACACTGAAGTGCGCTTGGTAAGCTCTCATAAAGCGGCGTAGCCTGTGTGTGGATGCCAAGCTCGACCCAAGCCATGAACGTGGACTCCTTTCTGCAAGACCTACGCTTCGGATTTCGAATGGTGGTGAAAGCGCGTGGCTTCACTGCCGCGAGTGTCTTGACCCTTGCCCTGGGGATCGGCTGCGCGACGACCATGTTCAGCCTGTTCGAGGGTCCGATCCTGAATCGCCCTCCCGTTCGCGACTTGGACAGAATCGTCAACGTATGGGTCGTCAATCAACAGACAGGAACGGACCGCGGCCTTCTCTCCGTCCCTAATTTCCTCGACCTAAGAAGGCGCACTTCTGCATTCGACGAACTTGCGGCACTGGCAAGTTCGGACACGGTGTTAACGGCCTCGGGGGAATCGCGACGAGTCCCCGCACTGATGGTCTCTGCCAATTTCTTCCACATGCTGGGTGCAAGCCCAAAGCTCGGACACGTGTTTTCTGAAGATGAGGAGCAGCCGGGTGCGCCGCGTGTCGCCGTGATCAGCGAGACCATGTGGGGCACGAGTTTCGGCGGAAGACCAGACGTACTGGGCCAGGCCATCCGCTTGAATGGCGACCCGTACACGATCATTGCCGTGATGCCGGGCAGCTTCTGGTTTCAGGATCAAGCAATCGAACTGTGGACGCCGCTCACCCTTGACCCGTCAGCGAATCGAGCTGAGGAGACTGTCGCTGTCGTTGGCCGCATGAAGAAGGGCGTCGCTGGCGAGCAGGCGAATGCAGAAATGGCAGTCCTGGCGCGCGACTTGGAATTCCAATTCCCCTCGGCGAACCGGGGAATGGGAATGCGCGCCGTCACCTACGAAAGTGAGATGACGAAGAAAACGGGCCTGGGCCTTGCATTCGGCCTCGGCCCGTCCATCCTCGTTCTTTTGATCGGGTGCGCAAACGTTACGACTCTGCTTCTAGCCCGCGGATTCGCCCGTCAAACAGAGTTGGCGACACGCGCGGCCCTGGGGGCGAGGCGCAGCCGTATTGTCCGGCAACTCCTCTCCGAATACTTGCTCATTGCCATCGCGGGCGGTGTTTCAGGAATGCTCGCTGCGTACGGCGGCGTCGGTGTGTTGCGACGCGCTTTCCAATCTGTACAGCCTCATCTAGCCGCCACGCTCAGTCTGAACGGACATGCACTCGCATTCGGCACGATAGCCACGCTGCTCATTCCCTTATTGTTTGGTCTCATTCCTGCGATGCACGTGTCGAAGACAAACTTGAACGATGCGCTTCGACAGACCTCGACGACAACCGGCGCTCAAGTAACCCTCAAGCGGCTGCCTCTGGTCGTACTTGAGATTGCGATGTCCATGACCTTGCTAATAGTCACTGCGTCGGCTGCCCGTACCATGTCCTTCGTTGAGCGGGTGGTGCCCCCCAGAATTGATACCGGCAAAGTGATAGTGTTCTCCATCACGCCCACCCCACTTGGCTCGAAATTAGATCGGTTGTCGGCGGAGCTGAATGCTACACCCGGCCTCGACGCAACCGGGATCACTTCCGGCTTCCCTATGGCTGATTCCCGCAGTTACTTGCATTCCCTATCGGTGAAACAAGAGGGGAAGAGTATCGAAACATCCGCTGTCTTGTTGGCCGTAGATCGCGGTTTCTTCAATGTGTTGCGACTCTCCACACTTCAAGGAGAGCTTGTCCCCAACCGCGAATTGGCGGGTGCGGTCGTCTCGGAAGCATTTGCGCGGCGCTACGGTAGCAACGCACTTGGACTCCAAATTCGCAAAGGCGATGGCCCCTGGGTCACGGTTAATGCCGTCGTGCCGGATTGGCTGACCGACGGCCGCTCGGGTGATTCGCTTCCGACCGTCTATTTGCCGCTTTCGAAGGCGGATACCGCAACGCAAGTTGTGGTCCGGGCCGAGGGCGGACCTGCGGTGATTCCAGCGCTAAGGCGCGCTGTTCAGACGTGGAACCCCGATCAGCCAATGGATGATTGCAAGACTGTTGCCCAGTCCATCAAAGAGGAGTTCGCAGGCTCGAATCTCATGGTCCAACTAATGGCCTCGTTCACAATTCTCGCGCTTGCGTTGGCTTGCATCGGCGTGTATGGCGTAATGAGCTACTCCGTCACCCGCCGGACGCGCGAAATGGGAATCCGTATGGCTCTTGGAGCCACGCCGAGCCGGGTTTTCGAGCTTGTTCTGAAGGAGTCAGCAATTTTGATGGCCGTTGGCCTTGGCGCTGGGTGGTTGTTGGGAGTAAGCGCAGGACATCTCATCGCGCACGAGCTTGTCGTCGCGCCGTCCGATCCTCTGTCGGCAATCGTATGTTCGGCAACAATCCTGATCACGGGCTTGGCCGCGAGTTACCTCCCTGCACGGCGCGCGGCTCAGGTAGATCCTATGGTCGCCTTGAGATTCGAGTGATCTTTCAGCAGCGTGCGTAAACTCGAGACGTGCCGTGCTGCAGGCTCTTGGAGTGGATTGGCACAAGGCTCACGTGTTTCTGGACGGCAAGCGGACCGCGATCGAGTTTCAGGGCCGATAAACTCGCGCATCGGATAAGTGCATTATCTCTTCGCTGTCCAAGTCCCGTTCTGAGAGACGACTCAACTGTCCCAAACTGCGCCCAAAATTATTTCGCCGTTGCCACGATTGCCATAATTGACATTCAATGCTTGTTGCCATCGCTTGTATTTCACTAACTTACAGAAGGGCCGGGAGATGGGAAATTCGTCGTGAACCCGGCTTACAGGCTCTGTGGTCGGTTTTAGTCCCGTGTACCCGCCGTGTACCTCACTTCGGCGTTTTTGTGGTTTTTCTCTGTTTTGCTTTTTCGTAGAATCAGTAAGTTACGCAGTATCAATCACTGCGAGGGGTTCGACTCCCACCCCGGGCACCAGTCCGTTTACCCTGCGAGTTTAGCTGCAGCTTTCGAGTAGTCCCACTAATCCTTCGCGTGCCGCTCGAAATATTGGGTGGCTGGTCGCATGCGAACCTAATCACCAGAATGAGGTTCGACGATCGCGCTCGTGGGTTAAAAAGAACAGGACACAATACAGGTTACGGCTCGGCGAAACGGCACGCACCTGTCGAGAAAGTGAACAAGACCCGTCGAAAATAGCGGCGGCGTGGAAGTTGTTGAAATGATGAAGCCTCGGCTGAATTTCAGCGAAACCAAGCGATAGAGCGTAGTGAATCCCTACAACAGATAACGAGCGTCCATAGAGGGCAATGTTGAAATTGCTTGCAAGCCGCTTGATCGCAAGCGGTTGCAGGTGAGCACCGCTTATGTGCAGTTGAGCAGATGTGGCGTCCCGCTTGCCTTATGAAAAAGCGGAGCTTGTGAGAGAGCGAAGAAAGGAGAACCACCATGAGCGTGCTCCTTGTGCTTTTGATGTTCGCGATTTTTGTGACGATTGATTACGTGCGGGCACGGCAACGCGGGGAAGAGCCAGTTGTTGCACCTGCGAGAGAAAGAGAGACGGTTCCCGTGTTGGCAGCGGAGGAACCGCAACATGTTGGCGGATTTCGCGTCCCTAGGAATTTGCGGTATCACCCCGGACATGGGTGGGTGATGAACGAGCGGCGAAACCTTGCGCGCGTGGGCGTGGACGACATCGCGGCGACAGTGCTCGGGCCGGTGGACAAGATTCAGCTCCCCACTCCGGGACGCTGGATCCGCCAAGGGCAACGCGTAATGTCCTTCTTCCGCGATGGGCAGAAAGTGGAGATGAATTCTCCCGTGGAGGGCGAAGTCCTGGAAGTCAACCAAGAGCTGCTGGCGAATCCCAAAAAGCTGCACACCGATCCTTACGGGGAGGGTTGGCTGATGACGGTCCATGTGCCAGACGAAGAGAGCGTGAAGCGGAATTTCATGCCGAAGAAGATGGTGCCAGCGTGGATCCAGGAAGCGGTGGACCGCCTGTATGCGCGTCAGCCGCAACTGGCAGGGGCGGCGATGGCAGAAGGTGGCGAGCCGATGAGAGACTTGACGTCGGCATTGCCCGCCGCAAACTGGAAGGAGCTGGCGGAAGAAATTTTGCGGAACGAGTGAACAGGGAAGAAAAAGCACAAGAGAGGGGGCGGAGAAATCCGACCCCTCATGTCGTATTCCTCGACGTTTGCGTCCATAGCGATAGTTGGAAAATCCCACAGAGAGTGAAAAAACGCGCATTTATGAGAAACAGATGAGCAGCCTCCTGTTCAAAACAAACCACTTGGAAGCGGAACGCAAGCTTGCTGCTGGTTGAGAAATTGCCCCTTTGGTTGGGCAAGGCGACTCCTAAATTGAACGCGTATGGAAAGGGCCCGGCCGAGAAAGGCAGGATCGCATCATGAGCAAGGCGCTTCTCTACGACAGTACGATGTGCATCGGATGCAGGCTGTGCGAAGAGGCCTGCGCGAAGTACAACAGCCTGCCTTACAACGATGCAATTGCGAAGGAAGACAAGCTCTCGGCGCATAAAGTGACGGCGATCACAACGCACGGAGACAAATTCATGCGAAGGATTTGCATGAACTGCCTCTCGCCGTCGTGTGTATCCGCATGCCCCGTGGCGGCGCTGCAGAAGAGAGCAGATGGCCCGGTGACGTATGACGCGGACCGTTGCATTGGCTGCCGCTACTGCATGATGGCCTGCCCCTTTCAGGTACCAGCCTACGAATGGAACAAACGGCTGCCGACCGTGAAGAAATGCACGATGTGTGCGGATCGGCTCGCCGCCGGATTGCCCACGGCTTGCGCGGAAGCTTGCCCCACCGGAGCGACGAAGTTCGGCGAAAGGGATGCCTTGATTGCCGAGGCGAAGCAGCGGATTAGCGGGAACCCCAACCAGTATTACCCGCACATTTTTGGAATCGAGGAAGTTGGCGGGACGTCCGTGCTGATGCTTGCAGCGATTCAGTTCCCTGAATTGGGCGTGCGTGAGGATTTGCCGAAGTCGCCGTTGCCGATGCTCACTTGGGGCGTGCTTTCAGAGATTCCCGGGCTGGTGACGACGATGGGAGTGCTGCTGGGCGGAATTTGGTGGCTGAGCCACCGGCGGCAAGAGGTAGCCGCATCGGAACGCGCAGAGAAGGAGGAGAAATGGCCGAAAGACCGCGATGGGCACAGCTGACTTTCTGGCGCGTAATCTTCTACGCGGTGGTAGCGGCAGGAATCGTCGCAACATACCTGCGCTATACGCGGGGATTGGGCGGCTCGACGAATTTGAGTGACCGGTTTCCCTGGGGATTGTGGATCGGGTTTGACGTCCTATGTGGAGTTGGGTTGGCGGCAGGAGGCTTCACGCTGGCGGCCGCGGTTTACATTTTCAATATCGAACGCTACAAGCCCATCTTGCGCCCGACGATTCTGACAGCGTTCATGGGCTACGGACTAGTGATCGTGGCGCTCCTGCTGGATCTTGGACGACCTTACCGTATCTGGCATCCGCTAGTGATGTGGAACCCTCATTCAGTGATGTTCGAAGTGGCGTGGTGCGTGACACTCTACACAACCGTGCTGGCGCTGGAGTTTGCGCCCGTAGTGTTGGAGCGGTTTGGGCTGACAAGACTACTTCGCGCCCTGAAAGCCGTCTCCATTCCACTCGTCGTTCTCGGGGTGATTTTATCTACGCTGCATCAATCTTCACTCGGAAGCTTGTATCTGATCGTGCCAGAAAAGCTTTACCCGCTCTGGTACACGCCACTACTGCCCCTGTTCTTCTTTGTGTCCGCGTTGTGCGCCGGGCTCGCGATGACGATTTTCGAATCCTGGCAAAGCAGCAAAGCGTTTGGGAAACATCTGGAGCTGCCTTTGCTCGGCAGCATGGGGCGCGTACTGGCGGTCTTGTTGGCCACGTATCTAACAATGAGGTTTCTAGACTTGTTGCACCGGGGCGCGCTCCCGCTGCTGCTTCGAGCACGAACAGAGACGTATCTCTTCCTATTGGAAATGGCCCTATTTGTATTGCCAACGGTGCTGCTCTTTCAGCGGCGAGTCTATGAAAGCGCGTCGGCTTTGTATGGATGTTCTGTTCTGGTGCTTTTCGGATTCGTGGCCAACCGTTTGAACGTCAGCATTACGGGAATTGAGGCAGTCGCGGGAACTTCGTATTTTCCAAAATGGACCGAAATCGCCGTCACGCTGATGATCGTTGCGCTCGGGTTCGCGATCTTCCGTTTTGCTGCGAAAAACCTTCCCATCTTTTCCGAGGAGACAACCACGCGCCCGCGGGCAGAAAAGATCCTCGCTCCGGCGCCGGGAGATTAGGCCATGGCCGAGGAGCCTGAGCATCGCAAAGGGCTCCGCGTGGGGCTGGCCCCAAAGCTGGCTGCGCTGCTTGTAGCCGGAACCGTCGGTCTGTTTTCGGTTTTTGGCTACCTAAGTTTACGGTTGCAGCGACGGAATTCGGAACAGGTCATCCTGCAGAGCGCGGACCGTATTGGGGACGTCATTCAACGAAGCACCCGCTATCAGATGCTGCGAAATGATCGCGAAGCCCTGTATCAAATGATCACCGAGATTGGGACCCAGCCGGGTATTCGGAGCGTGCGCATCTTCAACCAGGAAGGGCGCATCAGTTTTTCCACAAAACCTGAAGAGACAAATACCCTGGTGAACAAACGAACCGAAGCATGTTACGGATGTCACGCGCAAGGCGAGCCTTTGCGCAAGTTGCAGCGGCCGGACCGCGCGCGCATCTTCGTAGATGCAGAAGGGCAACACGTGCTGGGCGTAATCCGACCCATCGAAAACGAACCCGCGTGTTCAAATGCGACCTGCCACGCGCATCCCGCCGATCGCACGATTCTCGGAGTGATTGACACGGACCTAACTCTTTCCCCCGTGGATAAGCAACTGGCGGAACAGCAGACGGAAATGGCGGAGTTCACAGTAGTGGCTATTGTCATCTTTTCGCTGATCAGCAGCGTGTTCGTATGGACAGTTGTAGGAAAGCCATTGAAAGAAGTGATGGGCGGAATTCACCAGGTGGGACACGGGGATTTGGCGCACCGCTTGCCGATACGTTCGCGAGATGAATTGGGCGAAATGGCCCAATCGTTCAACACCATGGCGGAGTCTCTGGCGTCCGCGAGGCAGGAAATTACAGAGTGGGGGCACATGCTCGAAGCGCGGGTGCAGGAAGAAACGAGAAAGGTAGAGCGAGCACAAGCAATTCTTCTGACGCGCGAGAAGATGGCTTCGCTCGGCAAGCTGGCGGCAGCGGTGGCGCACGAGGTCAACAATCCCCTGGCCGGAATTCTCATGTACGCGCGGTTGACCCAAAAAAACCTGGAAAAGTGTTCAGCAAGCGGTCCAAACAAGGAAGAGATGAGCGAAAACCTGCGCATCATTGAACGCGAGAGCCAGCGCTGCGGAAACTTGATGCGGAGCCTGCTGACCTTTGCGCGGCAGAATTCGCCGAACCGGCAGCCGGCGGATCTCCGCTCGCTGATATCCGATGCGCTTTCGCTGATCCACCATCGGGCGGAGCTGCAGAGCGTCGGCGTTAAAGTGACATGTGAAGAGCCGCTTCCTTCCTTGCATTGCGATCCCGATCAGATCCGGCAGGTCATTCTGGCGCTGCTTGTAAACGCGGTGGAAGCCATGCCTTCTGGAGGGCATCTGGGAATTGAAGCGCATGAATTTGCGGGCGGAGTTGAGCTCAGAGTGAGCGATACGGGCGTGGGAATTGCATCAGACGCGCTAGAACATATTTTCGAGCCGTTCTTCACCACAAAGCAGGACCGCCAGGGCACGGGGCTTGGTTTGGCGGTAGCGCACAGCATCCTCGAACAGCACGGCGGTTCAGTTTTGGTGGAGTCCACCGGAAGCGGCGGAACAACGTTTCTCGTGAAGCTACCGGCGGAATCGCAGTCTGTGGTGGAAACGAAGATGCTGATGGGTGGAGGGAGGGCCACATGAACCAGGACGTGGCAGTGCGAGCTGGGAGAATCCTGATCGTGGACGATGAGGCAGTGGTCCGGGATTCCCTCGCGAAATGGTTTTCCAACGAAGGATACCAGATCAAGAGCTCTGCGAGTGCAAACGAAGCGTTAGCAGTCGTCCGGCCGGCCGAGTGGGATGTGGTTCTGCTGGACATCAAAATGCCCGGAATGGATGGGATGGAACTGCAACGGCATTTGAAAGAAATTGATCCCGAGCTGATCGTAATTGTGATGACGGGCTACGCATCTGTGGAAACGGCCGTGCAGGCGCTGAAAGCGGGGGCGTACGACTACATTACCAAGCCCTTTGACCCCGAAGACCTGCTGAACACGGTGTCGCATGCGATCGAGCATCACCGGGCGCAGCGAGAGGTTGCGCGCTTGCAAGAACAATTGCGTGAAGTCTCTCCCAAGGCGGAGCTAATCGGGGAGAGCCCGGCGATGAAGCGCGTCTGGGAAATGATCGAGGTGGTAGCGCCGAGCGATTCGACAGTTCTCATTACCGGAGAGAGCGGCACGGGAAAAGAAGTCGTCGCGCGGGCAATTCATGCGGCCAGCCCGCGGAGAAACATGCCTCTGGTCGCAATTCACTGCGGTGCGCTTTCCGAGTCGCTTCTGGAGAGCGAATTGTTTGGCCACGAGCGAGGCGCGTTCACCGGCGCACAGGCGCGCCGCAAGGGAAAGTTTGAGGTCGCGGAGGGCGGTACGGTTTTTCTGGACGAGATCGGTGACATCAGCTTGAAGACGCAGACGGATCTTCTGCGAGTCCTGCAGGAGAAAGAAATCACTCGGGTGGGCGGAACGCAACCAATCAAGCTGGATTTTCGGTGCATTACGGCCACCAACCGCAACTTGGAAGCCATGGTCAAGGAAGGAATTTTTCGATTGGATCTGTATTACCGGTTGAACGTGGTGCAAGTCCACCTTCCGGCATTGCGCGAGCGACGGGAGGATATTCCTCTACTCGCGATTCACTTTGCGAAAAAATGCGGGACGGCCATGAACCGCCCGGCGCCGCACATTTCTGATGAAGCCATGCGCGTTCTAGCCGGCTATCAGTGGCCGGGAAATGTTCGCGAACTGGAGAATGCCATCGAGCGCGCAATGGTATTGAGCGCAGGCGCCACGATTGAAGCGGGAAATCTTCCGATCGCAGTGGCTTCTCCAACAGCTCCGGCGGAAGGCGAAAGGCTCGAGGACATCGAACGAAGGTACATTGTAAAGATCCTCGAAGAGACGGGCGGAAATCTGTCCCGGGCGGCCCGTATTCTGGATATTGACAGGACAACTCTGTACGGCAAGCTCAAGCATTACGGCCTGAAACGCCAATCCACGGCAGACGAATGAATGCGATCTCCCTGATCCGGGTTAATGCGTCCCGGGCAGCCCCGCGCCAGGGAATTGACCTCGTTCGGGTGGAAGAACTCGATGAATTGGCAGCGGGATTGGCCGGTATCTTCCACGTATCATGCCGAGTTGAACCGGACCAAGTGGAGGGGGAAGTCGCCTATGACGCCACGCGAGGGCAGTACTATTCGACAGCGTTATTGCTGCAACTCGCAACGAGGAATCCTGACAACAATCGGCATTTAGTGGGAATCAGTGGCGTGGATCTCTATGTTCCGATTCTCACATTTGTCTTTGGCGAGGCGCAGCTCGCAGGCAATTGCGCAATTGTCTCACTCTATCGGTTGAGAGAGGAGTTCTATGGGCTCCCGCCGAGCCCGGAGCTGGAGCAAGAAAGGCTTTTGAAGGTCACAGTGCATGAATTGGGACATACCCTGGGACTTCGGCACTGCACTGATTGGCGCTGTGTGATGGCATCCACTCACAGCGCCGAGCGCATGGACATCAAGAGCGCGGAGTTCTGTTCAATCTGCAAACGGCGCGCGAGGTTGAACGAAACGTTTTTGGGCGAGACGTTACAACCACCTAAGACGCGGTACGGCCTTTAGGCTTTGGACCTCCTGCCCGCCGATTCCGGAGGATCCTGAATTTGGAACGGCGCGCTGGACATCTTCCGCGAAGTGAATCTGCAAAAGCAGATCACCACCAACAGGTTTAAGGGCGTACGGCCAGCGAGTTGAAAGTGAACTGCCTGCAGGAATCCATGAATGATTTTGCAGTGCGCGGGCCGGGGACTGGTCCGAGACCGGAAACGGAGGCAACGCTCATGAATCTCCGTTATTCGAAAGAAGCTACGGCTTGCTGCTGGTCCTCGAAAACCTCGAAAAGATTCAGCACGCGAACGAGCTTGAGCGTTTGCAGAGCGAATTTGGAGGGATTCAGCAGCTTAAGCGAGCCTCCTCGCTGCTTGGAAGTTGTCAGGTAACGGACCAGGAGGCCGATGCCGCTCGAGTCAATCATGGGAACATCCTGCAGATCGAGAACGAACCGGGTTTCGCCGGCATCAAGCAAATCCGTAAGAGTCGCGCTGGTGCGGTCTAACGCCGCTCCCAGAACGAGCTTGCCCTGGAGTTTGACGACTTTGACATTCGATTGCGTGCGAATTTCAATCTCCACCGGTGGGTCCTCCCGGAAGGGGTCAGCGGGCATGCGAATACTTGCGGGTTGCCGCTCCGTCTGCTACAGTGCGCGCTCAAATTAGAAGAACCGCAGCAATTTTGCAAGAGATGAGGGATTCCTCGGCACACGAGCTCTGCGTGTAACCGAGTTCTTCTCACCATGAATGATCCGGACTCAGCACTGGCAAGCTCCCTAAGCGAGTTTTCTGCCCGTCTGCTTTCTGAGCAGGAACTCATTCCCCGCGCGCGGATCATCGCGCGCGAAATTGCTCAGATTCTGCCTCAATCCGCAGTCAATATCTACATTCTCGCGGTTTCAAAAGGCGTTGAAGAATGGGTTCCCAAGGGAAGTCACGGCGAAGTTTCCGTGAATTCGAGAGGGATTGCGGCAAGGGCGGGCACGCTCGGCGAACTGCGATCGGGGAAGAAGCCCGTTACATATTCAGGAACAGGGCTGCAACGCGAGAAATACGCCCATCTGGATATCCGCCGCACAGTGGTATCGCTTGCCTACCTGCCGCTAGTTGCCGGCGAAGCGCTTACAGGAGCGATTGAGATTTTGTCCTTTGAGAAGCCCCTCAGCCGGGAGCAACTTGAGGCACTCCTGCCGGTTGCGAATATCGCCGCTGCCGCGCTGGGCGGGGCGGAGAAGTACGAAAAAGAACGGCACGAAGGCCTCAGCTCAATCAGCCGCCTCACGCAGCTCTACGATCTGGAAAAAGTCTTTTCGTCCACATTGGAAATGGACCAGCTGCTGCCGTTGATCGGCTCGAAGTTTTGCGAAATTATGGAATGCGAGGCCATAAACGTCTGGCTTATGAATCCCGACGAGAGCGTTCAGCTTATGCATCAGGCAGGCCGCGATGTCACCTCGATGGAGGGCGCGACTCAGAAGCCGGGCGAAGGAATTCCGGGCAGCGTTTCGGATAACGGCGAGACCGTGCTGATTTGCGAAAAGAATGACGACCGTTTGCGTGAGCGGAATTCGGGGCGCGAGGTAGGCACAATAGAATCTCTGCTCGCTGTTCCGATCCTGGATCGAGAATCTTTGGTAGGCGTGATCGAGGCAGTGAACAAAAAGGATGGAACGCCATTCGATGAGGATGACCTCTTTGCGCTGACAAGCGTAACGGAAACGGCTTCGACCGCGCTGCACAACGCGAGCCTGCTCCTTGCCGAACGGAAAGTGGAAATTCTGGAGACGCTGGTTACCGTCAGCCATGAAATCACCTCCACACTCAATCTGGAACGCATGCTCCAGACCATCGTGAATGCCCCGCAGGCGGTGATTCCCTACGAGCGGGCGGCGATCGTTCTCGATCAGCGAGGCAGATTCAAGCTGAGCGCGGTGAGCGGCGTTACACAGCTGAACGTGGATGCGCCGGAGATCGCGCCGCTGAATGAAATCCTGCAATGGGCAGCCCTATCCGAAGAAATTGTGTACGTGCGCCAGCACGGAGAGGAGATTGACTCTGCGAGGGAAGAAACGCGCGCGAAGTTCCGCAGGTACTTTGAGGAAACGGGAGTGCGGGGATTTTACGCCATGCCGCTCAATGACGATACGGGGCGCGTCGGCCTTTTAGGGATGGAGAGCAGCAACCCGGATTTTCTGGGTCCCGCGCATATCGAAATTCTGGAAGTGCTTGCGGGACAGGCCACGGTCGCCTTGCGGAACGCCCAAATGTACAAGGAAGTTCCCTTCATCAGCGTGCTGGAGCCGGTGCTTGCGCGCAAACGCAAGTTCATGGCCATGGATAAGCGCCGCCGTGCTTTAATTCTTGCCTTGTCTTTGGCAGCCCTCCTTTTCCTGGTTGCTTGCCCTTTGCCGCTCCGGGTTGATGGCGATGCAGTCGTAGCGCCGGTCCGTCGGGCGTTCGTCGAGCCCCAAGTAGAAGGCGCAATCAGTAAAGTCTTCGTTCACGAGGGGCAGGTCGTGCAGCGCGGTCAGGTGCTCGCTGAAATAGAAACATGGAATCTGCGTTCCGCAGTCGCGGAGGCCAAGGCCAAGTATGAATCGGCACTCCTCCGAATGAACCACGCACTTTCCGCAAATGACGGAACCGAGGCTGGGATCCAGCGAGTCCAAGCCGACTATTGGAAGGCAGAGTGTGGCCGCACGCAGCAACTCCTTGCCTTGGCGGAGATTCGCACTCCCATCGACGGCGTTGTAGCCACTCCCCACGTGGAAACCTTCGTGGGACGTACTCTGCAACAGGGCGACTTGTTCGCCGAGGTCGTAGACACCTCGCAAGCGGTCGTGGATGTGGCCATAGACGCCGTGGATGCTGGCATGCTTCGAGACGGTCAAGGGGCGGTCGTTAAATTAGATACCTATCCGGCGCGCACGTTCCGCGGAAAAGTCCTGATTGTCAGTCCCAAAGCGGATCTCTATAACGACGACCGCGTATTTTATGCGCGCGTGGGTATCCCCAATTCCGAGGGTTTAATCCGCACAGGGATGGAAGGCCGGGGGAAAGTGCGTGTCGGTTGGTATCCCGCGGGCTACGTCTATTTCCGTCGGCCGATGCTGTGGGTTTATTCAAAGCTTTGGTCCTGGCTCGGCTGGTAGAAACACGGTGGAGGAACAGCATGAGGAATCTAATTCTCCAGTGTATCTGCGGGACGCTACTCCTCGTAGCGGGTTGCGGAGAGACGAAACCTGCTATGCCAGACGTGACGAGTGCCGCTCCCGCCCCTCTTCCGACGCAGGCTGCCCCCGACCCTCCTCCTGGCGAAAAGTCGAATCCTTCGATTGTCGTTTCCGGACCGATCATTGTCGAACACGAAGTTGAGATCAGAGCTCAGCGCGATGGCATCGTTCAGAAAATATTTTTCGACGCTCCAGCACGCGTCAAGGCAGGAACACTCCTCGCGGAGATGGATGACCGCCAGGTGGCCGCGAATTTAGAAGCCGCTCGCGCCAGAGCTCGAAGTATCGCCGCCGATCTCAAGAATTGGGAAGCGGAAACCGAAGTGTTGAAGGCGGATTATATGCGCGCGCAGCGGCTCTGGAATCTGGGTCTTACCTCGGAAGAGCAGTTGCAACATGCCAAATACAAAGTTGAATCGGACCAGTGGGACATCAAGCGCGTTACGGAGAACCTGAATACCGCGCTTGAGGAAGAACAATCGCTCGAATTGGAAAAGGAAAAGACCAGAATCGTCGCTCCTTTTGACGGATTAATTGCCCGGCGCTATCTTCGCGAGGGGCAGAGCGTCGCCAAAGGCGACCGGCTGTTCTGGCTGAGTGCAGAAGCTCCGCTGCTCATTCGATTCACCTTGCCGGAGAGGCTGTTTGGCCGCGAACACCGAGGCGAGACGGTTGAGGTGACTTCTGCGGACTTTCCCAGTGAACGTCATTCTGCCCGCATTACGAAAATCAGCCCGGTCATCGATCCTTCCAGCGGAACGTTTGAGTTGCTTGTTCAGTTAACCGGCGACCACGGCTCTCTCCGCCCAGGCATGACGGCGGAAGTGCGCATTCAAAATACGCGATGAACCTCACTGAGAGTCTCAATTCGGCCCTGCCTGAGATTCCCGCACTCAACAAGGGAGAAATCCGTCCGCGTATTCACCCGAACCTTGTGGGGCGTGAACATATCGAGGATGGCGAACCGGTCATCAGTGCGGTGATCTCCGGCGTCGGCAGGTTTTACCAGTTCTCGCGTGCGCAATGGCAGTTGGTTCAGCTTTGTGATGGCACTCGAACCTGTCCGGAACTCGCGGTCGAGCTCGCAGGACGATTCGGAGTGAATGCCTCCACAGAAGATGTTCGCGAATTGGTCGCCCAATTGGATTCCATCGATTTTTGGTACCGCACACCCCTAGAAGAGAACATTGTTGTAAAGCAGCGACTCGCCGAGGAACGTCAGCAGAAGTCGAAAAAAAAGTCCCGATACGGCGATGTATCCCATCTGATTATCACTGCATGGGATCCTGACAAATATCTGGACAAAATTTATCCCAAGATAAAGTTCATTTACTCGTGGTGGTTTGCGTTCCTGAGCATCGCTGCCTTTGCATTCATGGTCTACGTTTTCGTGGATCGCTGGAGTCAAATCGGCGCCGACACGCTGCAGTTCTACAACTTCAAACAAAAGGGATTAGGGGACCTTGCGGAATTCTGGTGGCTAGCCTGCTTCACCCTCTTCATACACGAATCGGCTCACGGCTTGACTTGTAAGCATTATGGCGGCCATGTCCACGCCATGGGATTCAACCTGCTCTACTTAACCCCCGCTTTCTACACTGATGCGACAGAAATTTTTGTCTACGGAGGGAAGTGGGAGCGCCTGATGACGATTTTTTGGGGGGCTTGGTCAGAATTGCTGATCTGTGCTGCCGCGACCCCTATCTGGTGGGGAACGATGGCAGGTACCCTTGCTCACGAACTCGCGTACAAGCTCATGCTCATCACCGGCGTGGGTGTCGTGTTTTTCAACTGGAACCCGCTCATCAAGCTGGATGGCTACTTTCTGTTGACGGAGACCCTTGAGATTTCCATGCTCAAGGAAAATTCGACAGCGTACGTTACTGCATGGGTAAAGAAACATGTATGGGGACTTCCGGGGGAAGTACCTTACGTACCCAGGCGCCGCCGGCTCGGATTCGCAATTTATGCTCTCGCGTCCGGAGCCTATAGCTACTCGCTGCTGTTTTTTGTGGCAAATTTTGTGGCCAATGTCGCGCGCAGTTACAGTCCGGAATGGGGCTTCCTCGCAGGCTTGGCTGTGGGCTACCGCATTTTTCGATCGCGAATTCGCTTACTGGTGAGGTTTATGTACTCCGTTTATCTCGACAAGAAAGACCGTGTGATTTCCTGGTTCAGCCGTTCTCGGAGGACCGCAGCCGCCGTCGTGATTGCGGCTCTCTTGTTTCTTCCACTTTGGCGGGAAACGATCAGGGGCCGTTTTTATTTGGAGCCTGGGTACCGCGCGGAGGTGAGAGCCGGGGTTCCGGGAATCGTTACAGCGGTATACGCGGACGAAGGGCAATTCGTGCAAGCGGGCGCTCCCCTGGCGACGCTGCGCAACCTGCCACTGGAATCCAAAGCTGGCCTGGCTTCGGCCGAATACAGCATGGCTGGCGCTCGTTCCACTCGGGCGATGCTTGATTACGCCGATTACGGCACGGCGGAACAGCAACGTCGGCAACTTCAGGCGCTTAGCTTTGCGCGGGAGCAGGAAGTAAAGCAATTGGAGATTGCGAGCCCCATCTCCGGCCGCATCCTAACTGCACGAATGCAGGATCTGCTGGGGTCTAACCTAAAGGCGGGAAGCGACGTGGCGGAAGTAGCTGATTTGAAATCAATGATCGCCCGGATTTATGTCCCTGAGTGGGCTCTGGGAAAATTCCGCGTGGGAGCACCGGCACGATTGCTGCCCGACTCCTCATTCCGGCCGGTCAGGGGAGTCGTGGAGAGCTTGGCACCAACTTCTTCAAGCCTAGCTCCTGGCTTGATTCCCCCCACGAACTATAAAGGTATCAGCGAACCTGGTTTCTATGTATGTACGATTCGCTTGAAGAACCCGGATGGACTTCTCTTCGACGGGATGGCCGGATCAGCCCAAATCTACGGGAACCGACGCAGCCTCGCATTCGCTCTCTGGCAAAACCTGCGCGATTTCATAGAGCGAAAGCTGTGGTGAAGGCCGCGTCGATTCCCTCAAGTCATCGCCTGCGGAGCCGTTGCCTTGCCCCCCCTAGACCAGTTGTCTTGTGCCCTGCAAGTTAGCCTTCCCGGCCTAGAACCTAGCCTTCCCCGCTTGGAGTCGCGCTTTGCCACCCTGCAAGCTAGCCTTCCCGGCCTGCAAGCTAGCCTTCCCGGCCTGCAAGCTAGCCTTCCCGGCCTGCAAGTTAGCCTTCCCGGCCTGCAAGCTAGCCTTCCCGGCCTGCAAGTTAGCCTTCCCGGCCTGCACATGCACGCGTCCCGCCTGCAGGTCGGCCCTCCGAGCTTGCATCAGTCTCCTGCTGGCTTGAAGATCCTTAGGGTCCTGAGAAGCCACACCGGAACCGGGGAGATCTTCCTTTGCAACATTCGCTTTCTTGGTGGCTTTCAAGGTGCTGATCAGCGACTTCTTCTGGATGGACATGATTTTCTCCTCCGCTCTCTCTTTAAGATTTGTTGGATTCCCCCGAAGTACTCATAGCTCTTTGCAGATTTCTTGCCAAATTGTTTCACCGCGCAACTCAGTACCATGACCATTGACGCAAAACGAGTTACATCGAAGGTTGATTCTTCCTCGGACTCCGCTTCGGTGAAAAACTAAGCGCAGGTTAAAAATTCACCTCGGTGGGGTT
>Ga0335077_10000805_pt1 | contig 35696 bp, 26 predicted proteins | sample Lox_Sample_31_FD_207151 | JGI IMG/M metagenome (GOLD analysis project Ga0335077, IMG submission 207151) | Soil microbial communities from Loxahatchee National Wildlife Refuge, Florida, United States - Lox_Sample_3.1 | ecosystem: Environmental > Terrestrial > Soil > Wetlands | place: USA... | reverse complement strand
TCAGGCGAGCCTCTATCTGGCGTGCGCCCGTCGTCGCCGCCGCGAGCTTCGGCCTAGCCCCGCGCGCAGTCCCTGCCGCATCGTCCCGTCGTCGCTCACGGGCCCTCGGCATCCGATAGGTCGACGTCCCACCATTCCTGGTGAGCCATCGAGTGATCCGCGGCGAACCCGAGCGCGTCCGCCGCCTCCGCCCACCGCTCCTGAACGAGCTCGCACAATGGCGCTGAGGCGCCCGAGCCCTCTGCGATCCCGGCCGCGATCGTGACGTCCTTGGCCAGCAGCCCGAGCGCGAAGCCGGTGCCGTAGCGGCCGGTGAGGACCTCATCCGGAAACACCACGTCGCTGCAAAAGCTTCGCCCGGTCGAGTTGTTGATGATCTCGACCATGGTCGACGGCGTAAGGCCGAAGTTGCGTCCGAGCACGAGCGCCTCGGCCAACGCGGCGTACCCGGCAGCGGCGCAGAAGTTGTTGAGCGCCTTCATCGCGTGACCCGACCCGAGCGGGCCGGTGCGAAAGACCCGGCGCCCCAACACCTCGAGGATCGGCTGCACGCGATCTACCGCCGAGTCGTCGTCGGCCCCGGCCATGATCGCCAGCGTTCCGTCAGTCGCTCGCGGGACTCCGCCCGACACGGGCGCGTCGACTAACTCGATCGCCCGCTTGCCGAGCTCCCGACCGAGCTCGATGGTGTCCCGTGGACTCGAGGAGCTCATGTCGACAACCACGGCTCCGCTTGGGAGCGCATCGGCGATCCCATCGTTGAGCACCGCGTCCTGCACGGCACGGCCGTCGGGAAGCATCGTCACGACCACGCCCGCAGCGGCGAACGCGGTTGCCTCCTGCCCTGAGCCCGCCCCGAGCTCGCCGGCAAACCGGCGCGCGACATCGCCACCGGCGTCCCGGACGACAAGCTCGTAGCCCGCGCGTCTGAGGTTGCTGGCCATCGGCCATCCCATACGCCCGAGGCCGACAAATCCGACTATCTCGCGACGAACTTGATTCACGTTCTGCACCGCGACGAGGCGTCGTTCAGGGTCCGGACGTTACCGAGCCGACTCCACCCACGACGCGGCGTAGGAATCGAACCTACCAACCGTGGGGCTACCACGGCCTGCCAGTTTTGAAGACTGGATGGGCCACCAGGCCCGTGCCGCGCCGCCGCCGATCCTAATGAGCCTCGGACCGCACGGCAGCGTCGAGCCCCAGGCCGTGGTCGAACGCTCCCTTCACGCCGGCGTCGAGCGCGTTGAGGCGGTAGAGCGTCAGGGCCTCGACGGAGCCGAATCGGCCGCCCGGCGCCCCGGCCGCTCCGTGGTGGCACAGCACGCAATGCAGCAGCGCTAGCCGTCGCTCGTCATCAAGCGCCCCCGCCCGCAAAGAGATGATCTGCGAGCCGATCACGAGGTGCCCGAGCAGCCGCCCCTCTTCGGTGAGCCCGATCTCCGCGCCGTAGGTGAACTCGCGCGTCCGCCCCAGATCGTGCACGAGTGCGGCCGTCAGCAGCAGATCCTGGTTCAGACGGCGATGGAGCTGGCAGATCTCGTAGGCGAGCGTGGCGACTGCGACGGTGTGCTCGAGGAGCCCCCCGAGATAGGCGTGGTGCCCGGCCCGCGTGCCCGGGGCGCGACGCCACTCGGCGCGCAGATCACCGTCGCGAAGCAGACCATCCAAGAACGCGCCAAACGCGCTGTCGTGGACCTCGCCGGCGAGGTGTTCGAGGAACCCGTCGAGCTCGTCGAGATCTCGGTATGCCGTGGGCAGGAACCGCGACGGGTCACCGGCGGGACCGTCCGCCTCCGGCGAGACCCTGGCGATTTGAACCACCTCGAGCACCGGCTGGTCGCGGAACCGCTCGACTCGCCCCGACACCCGCACGAGCTCGCCCCGCTCGAACCGGCCGGCCAGCGCGTCCGCGTCCCGAAACGCCCGTGCGGCGATCGTGCCGCTGCGATCGCGCAACTCCAACGCCAGATAGGGCGACCCCGATCGCGTGAACAGACGGTCCTTGCGTGAGCACGCGAACACGCCCTCGACCTCCTGGCCGGGGCGCAGGGCGCTGATCAGGACCGCAGCCGAATCGTCCGAATTCATCTCCCCATGATCTACGCTGAGTCGGATGCAGCCGCTGCAATGGGAATATCGCCCCGACGGGCTCAGGGCTCCGGCGCTGATCTGCGCGTTCAAGGGTTGGAACGACGCGGCCGACGCGGCGTCGAGCGCGATCACGTTCGTCGCCGGCGCGCTCGGTGGACAACGGTTCGCGACGATCGACCCCGAGGAGTTCTACGACTTCCAGAGCACGCGGCCCCAGGTCAAGCTGGCCGACGGGCACGCTCGCAAGATCGTGTGGCCCGAGGTCGAGCTGTACGAGGCCCGGGTGCCGCGGGCGACACGGGACCTCGTTCTCATGGTCGGACATGAGCCCTCGCTGAGATGGCGGACCTTCAGCAACGTGATCGTCGAGCTCGCCGAGGCGCTCGGCACCCAACTCGTGGTCACGCTCGGCGCGCTGCTTGCCGACGTCCCCCACACCCGCCCGATCTCGGTCACGGGGATGGCCACCGACACCGACCTGGTCCAGCGACTCGGCCTCACCCGTTCGTCCTACGAGGGCCCCACGGGCATCGTCGGCGTCCTCCACGCCGCGTGCCAGGAGAGCGGCCTTCCCTCGGCAAGTCTTTGGGCAGCGGTACCTCATTACATCGCGGCGGCACCCAACCCAAAGGCGGCGCTGGCACTCGTGCGCAAGCTCGAGGGCCTCGTCCAGGTGGCGGTCGACGCCAGCGACCTCGAATCCGCCACCGCCGACTACGACCGTCAGGTCAACCTGGCGGTGCAGAGCGACCCCGACGTTCAGGCGTTCGTCGAGCGGCTCGAGCAAGCGGCCGCCGACGAGGAGAGCGACGAGTCCGGACCGCTGCCGTCGGGCGACACGATCGCGCGCGAGCTCCAGCGGTTCCTGCGCCAGCGCGGGGACGACGACCCCACCGCGCGCGAGGGATAACGCGCCGGCTCAACCCTCGGCCGCCGGGCACACCAGGCGGTAGTCGCACACCGAGCACGCCGCGAATGACGGCGTCGGCTCGAACCCCTGCGACAGGATGCCCTCGGCGACCTCCATCGTGACCTCCTCGATCCACGCGAACCGATCCTGCCCGTCGGCCGGGACCGCGACCTTCTGGTCGTCGAGCACGTAGTAGTAGGCCTGCTGCGACGCCTCGAGGCTCCACGCCTCCCGGGCGCCCACCGCGTACAGAGACAGCTGGACGTCGTCCACCAACTGCACGGGGCTCTTCGGTCGCCCGGTCTTGTAGTCGATCAGCTCGTACTCGCCACCGGGCAGGCGATCGACGCGGTCGACCCGGCCTCGCAGCAGGTGCGGGCCGAGCTTGAACGAGAACGCCCGCTCGAACCACATCGGTTCCGAGTCCGAGGACTGGAAGCGAGTGTGGTACTGCGTCAACGCCGTGGCCGCCTTGCCGCGCAACTGGCGCTCCTCCTCGGATTCCCCGAACCCGCCCCGCCGCCAGGCCGCGTCGAGCAGGCCCAGCATCCCGGGGAGTGACGCCGGAACGGCGTCCGCACCCGGGCGGGCATGGAACCGCTCGAGCACCTGGTGCACCACGATCCCAAAGCGCTGGTGGATCGTCGGCTCCTTGGGGATCCGGAATACCCGCGCGAACTTGTATTTCAGCGGACACGTGCGGTACGTGTCGATGTCGGACGCCGACAGCACTACGCCGTCGCCGCGAGTCGGCAGGAACGACTCCACCGATGGATCGTCCCGGGCCGTAACCGCCGCAGCCCGCCGGCGAGCGTCCCGCTCGGCATCCAGCAGGTAGTCGTCCAAGGCCGACGACGTATAGATCTCGCGCTGCTCGGCGGTCACCGCCTGGAGGATCCGCGAGTTCACATCGCGCACGGCCTCGGCCAGCGACTGCCCCTCGGGCCGCTCGATCAGCGCCGCGAGCTTCAGCAGTTCCAGATACCGCACCACGGCGTGCGACACATCCAGGTCGGTGTCGAGCCGCAACTCGCCGATCCGTCCCCCCGCGCGCATCGTGCCCTCGAGCACCTCGTCGCGCAGCAACCGGTAGGTCGAGTGAAGCGTCTCGGCAGGTCCGAACATCTCCTCCTCGCGGTCTTCCCACGCGCCCGCCACCGCGCGCCGCATGGTCTCGACAACCGGCGCCGGGGCGAGCGCAGCGCTCCGGTCGTTGGCGCACGGGTACGCCAACACGACACGCCGGCGCGCGCGGGTCACCGCCTGATAGAGCACCTCCCGCATGACCGGCGCCCGTCCGTCGGCGTCCCCGTCCGGAGACCCAGCAGGGCCGCCGGTCCCAGAGGCGACAACGGACTCGCCAGCCCCGGAGGCGACCAGCGGGATCGGCTCCGGCACGGGCGCGGCCAGCCCGGCGTGGAGCCCGAGCACATACACGTGGTCGGCTTCGAGCGCGCCCGCGCTGTCGAGCATCACGATCTGGACCACCTGCGGGCCGAGGAGGTCGGGTTCCTCGTGCTCGCGCAGGCCGAAGTCGGCGACCCCGGCAATGTGGCGGGCGAATTCGCGGGGCGTCGCCTGGGGGGCGCGCCGCACATAGGCGCCGGCGAGTTCGCCGAAGCGCGCGAGCGCGCGCAGTCGCTGGACAACGTCGGCCTGTGCGGCGAATAGCTGCTGGCGGCGCAACCCGAGCCTGTCGATCAGCCGGTGGACGTACAGATCCGGACGCATCGAATCGATCGTGGCCATGCCCGCGCGGTACAGCTTCAGGAACCCGCGAATCCGCTCGCGCGCTTCGGGCGGCACCTGCGGCGACTCGATCGCGGCCACGAGCGCCGCGACCATGTCGAGTTTGCGCCGGCGCGCGATCTGGGTGCACCGCGCGATGTCGACCGAGCGCAGCTCGACTGGCGGGCGGGCCAAGGCACGCACGACCGCGGGCGCATCGGTCGGATCTGCCAGCAGCCGCAACCAGGCCAACACATCGCGGACCTCGGCACGGCGGAAGAACGCGGTCTCGCCGACGACGCGATGGGCGACGGCGCGCTCCTCGAGCGCCACCGCCAGCGCCTGCCCTTCGCGTGAGATCACCGGCACGAGCACCGCGATCTGCCCCGGGGACACGCCCTCGGCGGCAATCAGCCGCTCGATGTCGGCCGCGATCGACTGCGCCTGGGCGCGCTCGTTCGCGCAGCGCCAAAAGGCGACCTCGCCCTCCACCGAGGCCGGCTCGCACGACACCGGCACTGCCGCCGACGCCGCTCGGAGCACGCGGCGCGGGACCCGCAAGCTCTGCTCCAAATCGATCACGTGCATGAACCCCTCAGATCGCACGTTCTCCCCCGCCCGGGCCGGATCGGCCGCGGCGGTCAGCCGCGACTCCGCGACCGCCCGGGTCAGGGTCGCCGAGGCCAGATCGAGATCGTGGGCGTCGTCCACGAGCACGTGCTCAAACCGGGCCCCCACCCCCGGCCGGTCTCGGAGGAGGCGTAGCGCGTCGCGGATGAGATCGCCCGTGTCGCGGGCTCCGACGTCGGCCAGCATCTGCTCGTGCGCGCGATACACGTCGGCGAACTCGCGCTCGATCTCCGCATCGGCCTCGGGGAGGCGCTCGGCCCAGCGCGCGTAGTCCTCGGCTCCGATCAGGTTCGCCTTGAGCCGGTCGATCCGACGGATGAACCCGGCGAGGAGGGCGTTCGCGCTTCCCCCGAAGTCGTGCCGCTCGATCGACAGCCGGTCGATCCGCTCTAGCAGCATCGCGAACCGCTCGGGGGGACCGAGCACCGGCTCGAGCGGGTCCACGTCTGTGCCGACCGCGCTCAGGATCAGCGCCGCGAGCTCGACCGGCGGGACCACGAACAGCTCGTCGTAAGCACCCGGAAGGCCGCCCTCGAGCCGCGCCCGCGTGGCGTCCGCGCGTGCCACCGAGGGCGTCACCAGGAGCACTCGCTCGGGACGGCAGCCCTGCTCGACGAACCACTGAAAGCGGCCCTCGAGCGTGCGCGTTTTGCCCGTCCCGGCCGCGCCGAGGATGAGCAGCGGCTCGCGATCGCAGGTGACAGCCTCGCGCTGAACGGGAAGCAAGGGGTCTAGGGTGAGCCCCACGTCTGACAGCATAGGCTCGGAAATGACCTCCACTCGCTCGGCCCTCGACGCAGATTGGCTCGGTGTATGCCGCCGCGCGGTAGCGGGGCTGGAGCGCATGCTCGCGGAGGTCCCCACCACCGCGGAACGGGCGCTCGAGACCGGCACCCGGGGCAGCGGCGGCGACCGCACGCTCGAGATCGACAAGGACGCCGAGCAGCTCGTGCTCGACCAGCTCGACGGCCTCCGCGACGAGGGATACCGGTTCATGGCCGTCTCCGAGGAGCGCGGCGAGATCGACTACGGCGACGACGGCGTCCGAGTGATCATCGACCCGATCGACGGCTCGTTGAACGCCAAGCGCGGCGTGCCGAGCTATGCCCTGTCGATCGCCGTAGCCGACGGGGAGACGATGGCCGATGTGGCATTCGGGTTCGTGCACGACTTCGGCCCCTCCGAGCAATGGTGGGCGTGGCGCGGTCGCGGTGCCTGGCTCGACGGCGCCACGCTCGACCCGACGCTGCCCGAGCGCCGCGGGCGCGACGGACGCCTCGAGGTGCTCGGGATTGAATCGGCGGACCCGCGCTGGATCGCCGCCTCGATCGATGCACTCGTCGAGAGCGCCTACCGCCTGCGCGCGATCGGGACGATCGCCGCGTCGCTTTGCCAGGTGGCTGCGGCCCGGTTCGACGGGATGGTGTCGCTCCGTCGCTCCCGCGGCGTCGACTGCGCCGCCGGCCAGCTGATCGTTCGCGAGGCCGGCGGCCACATCAGCTTCCCCTGGTGCGACGGCCCTCTGGCCGCGCCGCTCACGGCCCATCCGGCGTCACCGGTGATCGCGGCCCGCTCGGCCGAGACGCTCAAGGTCCTCGAGAGGATCCCCGCGTGATTGATTGGATCATCGCCCAGCGGATCGCCACGTTCGTCGCCGGCACGGGCGACGCGGTGCCGCCGACCGCCGACCTGACCGCACTCGCCGCCGAGTCCGTGACGCGCGTCGTCGCTTACACCGGGCTCGAGCCGGCCCGGCCGATTCCGCCCCCCGAGGGGATCACCCGCAAGGAATGGGTGTCGACGAACATCCAGTCGATGCGCCTGCTGCTCGACCCGGTGCTGGCGCGCGCTACCGACAACCTCGGGACGCTCAAGCCCGCGGTCGAGATCGGGATGGGGTTCGTGCTGAGCACGGAGGTCGGCGTCGTACTCGGGTATCTCGCCCAGCGCGTGCTCGGGCAGTACGAGCTCGTGCTGCTCGACGAGGCTGTCGAGGACCGGCCGCCCCGCCTGCTGTTCGTGCTCCCCAACCTCGGTCAGGCGGTACGGACGTTCGCCGCCGAGGAGGACGAGTTCATGACGTGGGTGGCGCTCCATGAGGTCACCCACGCGGTCCAGTTCGCGGGGGTCCCCTGGCTGCATGGCCACGTCGCCGGGCTCGTCCGCGAGCTCCTGAAGAGCGCGGAGGTGCGCCTCGACGCGCCGCGCAAGCTCCAGTTCCCAAGTTCCGACGAGGTCAAGCGGGTGATGGGCCACCTCCGCCGGGGCGACCTGATCTCGATCGTCACGACCACCCCCGAGCGCGAGATGCTTGACCGCGTCCAGGCCGTGATGGCGGTGATCGAGGGCCACGCCGAGCACGTCATGGATGCCGTGGCGCCGGATCTTCTGCCATCGCTGCCGAAGCTCCGGGCCGCGCTCGACCGTCGGCGCAAGTCGCAATCGGGGCTGTCGCGGGTGGTCGCGCGGCTACTCGGGCTCGAGCTCAAGCTCAAGCAGTACGAGCAAGGCAAATACTTCTGCGACACGATCGTGCGCGAGCGTGGTCCGGCGGTCCTCCACCACCTGTGGTCGAGCCCGGAGGCGCTTCCGACCCTGGCCGAGATTCAGGATCCGGCGGCGTGGCTGACCCGCGAGATGCCCCGCCGGATCGAGGAACCCCGCCACACGGGATCCTCGGACGCTGCGGCCTGACACAACCTGTTCACAAGGTTTTCATGCGCCCGGGTGTAACGGGGGCTACGCTATGGTTTACAAACACATGTTCGATACTTCGGTAGGGAATCAGCTGAGAGCCGATACCCACTCAGACCTCGTTAGTGGAGAGATAGACACCGATATGGCAACCAGCACACCGGGGCCGCAGCGGCCCACCACCACGACCAAGCGGACGACCCGACGCAAGCCCGCGACGGCAAGTGCCCGGACGTCCCGGACCACCACCAACGCGCGGCGCCCGACGCGGGCGACGACCTCCTCGACGCAGCCCAAGACCCGGGTTGCCCAGGCGCAGGTGCTCGCCGAGCGCGCGGTGCTCGTTCCCGTTGGGGCCAGCTTGCTCGCCCGGGACAACGTGGTTTCAACCGTGAAGGGCCTCGCGTCCAAGTACCGCACCCGCAGCACCTTCGAGCGTGAGCTCAAGCGCTACGAGCGCCGCGGCGCCACCGCCCGCAATCGATTCGAGCGTCAGGTTCGGCGAGCGCGTACGCGGGTAGAGCGCGAGTTGCGTCAGCGTCGGAGTCTGGTCGAACGGACCATGCATCAGAACCGGCGTCGAGTGAGCCGTGAGATAACCTCTGTGCGTAGGGATTTCGAGAAGCAGTCGGGCGCAGTCACCGCCCGGGTCGAGCGACTCGTCGCCAACGCGCAGGGCCTTATCGGCTCCTAGCCACAGACTTCCCCCGCGGGGCGCCCAGGAGAGCGCTCAACCGCGGGACAGGTTCGCCGGCCTCATAACCTCGCCGGCGAATGCAGCACCCTCTCCTCCCTCAACCGCCGGGGCGTCACGCAAGTGGCGCCCCGTCGGTCTTTAAGCAGTCATACCCGCGTGCGTGACGGGTCTCACACAAAGTAGCCGCGGCGACGCGCTGCCTACAATCAAATGCATGCCTACTAGAGACCAAGTGATCGACTCCCTCCGCTCCGTGATCGACCCCGAGCTGCGGCGCGACATCGTCGAGCTCGAGATGGTTCGTTCCGTCGACATCCACGAGAACGGCGTCGTCGACGTGATGGTCTCGCTGACCACGCCCGGCTGCCCGATCCGCTCGCACTTCCAGACCGGCGTCGCCGAGGCAGTCCGCAAGCTCGATGGCGTCAGCGGCGTGAACATCAGCTTCGACGTCCTGTCCGACAACGAGAAGCAGGCGCTGGGCCGCAAGCTCGGCCGGGGCACGCTCCCCGAGGGCGCGCTCGCGCAGGTTAAGAACGTGATCTGCGTCGGTTCCGGCAAGGGCGGCGTCGGCAAGTCGAGCGTGACCGCGAACCTGGCCGCAGCGCTCGTGGCCGAGGGCAAGCGTGTCGGCGTGCTCGACGCCGATGTGTGGGGTTACTCACAGCCACGCATGCTCGGCCTCGGCGCGGAGCGCCCGCACGTGAACGCCGAGCGCAAGATCATCCCGCTCCAGGCGCTCGACGGCATCAGCGTGATGTCGATCGGCTTCTTCGTCGAGCAGGACTCAGCGGTCGTGTGGCGCGGGCCGATGCTCCACAAGGCGCTCCAACAGTTCCTCGAGGACGTCGACTGGGGTGAGCTCGACTACCTGCTGATCGACCTTCCCCCGGGCACCGGCGACGTCTCGATGACGCTCGCCCAGCTGCTGCCGCAGGCCAAGTTCGTGATCGTCACCACGCCGCAGCCGGTCGCCCAGAAGGTGGCCCGCCGCTCGGCCGAGATGGCGACCAAGCTCAAGCTCGAGATCGCCGGCGTGATCGAGAACATGTCCGGCTTCGTGACCCCGACCGGCGAGCGCTACCAGCTGTTCGGCGAGGGCGGTGGTCAGCTGCTGGCCGAGGAGCTCGAGGTGCCGCTGCTTGGCAAGGTGCCGCTGACGATGGGCCTGCGCGAGCAGTCCGACGCCGGCCTGCCGATCGTGGTCTCAGATCCGGACGACCCGGCGGCACAGGCGCTCGCCCATGCGGCGCGCGGCGTGATCGCGCTGTCGCCGGTCGAGCTGCCGGTCATGCAGGCGCCGGCGCCGGCAGCCGCGCCCAAGCCGGTCGGCATGTCGTTGCCGATGGCGTAACCGCGACCACAGACAGGACGGGCTCCCCGGCCCCAAGGACGCCGCCGCAGGCGGCCCCTAAATCTCAGCCCTTATTGGCGTAGTAGTCCGAGTTCAGCTTCGCGTAGTGCTGCCATTCCTCGGGCAGCTGATCCTCGGCGAAGCAGGCATCCACCGGACAGGCCTCGACGCATGCATCGCAGTCGATGCATTCCTCCGGGTCGATGTAGAGCATCGGGACGTCGTCGTAATCGGGTTCGTCCGGCGTCGGGTGGATGCAGTCGACCGGGCAGACCTCAACGCACGAGTTGTCCTTCGTGCCGATACAGGGCTCGGCGATCACATAGGCCATGGATTTATCGGTTCCTCTGGGAATTCGGGATCGATCGAACGGCTGATTCTACGATTACGCTCGTCACAACGCAGCGGGCTCGAGCAATACACGGGCGAATGGAAAACCGACGGCAAGGGTCAGACGCCGCGCTGCTGGCGGCGATCGCGGGTCGTGATGGTGCGGCATTCTCGGTGTTCTACCGGCGCCACCTTCCGACCGTGCTCGCATTCTTGATGCGGGAGACGCGCGACCGCGAGGCCGCGGCCGATCTCGCCGCCGAGGTGTTCGCGGCGGTGCTCCTGGCGGCGGGTCGATACAGCGAGCAGGGTGAATCGGCAACGCCCTGGGTGATCGGGATCGCGCGCAACAAGCTGCTGATGAGCTTCCGCCGCGGTCGCGTCGAGGCGCGCGCCCGTCATTGCCTCGGATTCCAGGCCGTGGCGCTCGATGACGGCGACCTCGACCGGATCGAGGAGGTCGCCCGGCGCGGCGGCGGACGGCTCGTGGCGCTCGTCGAGGACCTCCCCGAGGACGAGCGCGTCGCGGTCCGCTCGCGCGTGCTCGAGGAACGCCCCTACTGCGAGATCGCGAGCGAGTTGCGGTGCTCGGAGATGGTGATTCGCAAGCGCGTGAGCCGCGGCCTGGCGCGGATGCGCGATCAGTTGAAGGAGACGGGATCGACGTGAGCGACTATCTGGATCTGGTCGAGGCGCAGCTGACCGAGCTGACCGAAAAGGGCGCCCACCAGCGTCTGCGCGCTCGGAGGCCGGGTCTCCGCGGCGGGGCCGCCGGCGGGGGTGCGCCACGGCCGCCTCGCCGGCGGAACGAGGTGCTCGCGTTCCTGGCGGCGGCCGCTGTGGTGATCGCCGTGGTCGTGATCGTGTTGGTGAATGCCCACCCCGGGTCCCACTCGGGCGGCGCCCCGGCGGCGCGCACCTCCACGGGTTCGACGTCCGCGGCCACCCACCCGACCACAACCCCGACGACGACGCACCCCATAACGACTCCGACCACGGCCTCGCTCCCGATCCCGGTCCACTTCGCGCCCCAGTCGTTCACCGCGATCAGCGAGCTGACGTGGTGGCTGCTCGGACAGGCACCCTGCACCTTTGTCGGCGCGCAGCCGCCATGCGGCGCGATCCTCCGGACCATCGACGGTGGGCAGCACTTCATCGCGATCGAAGCCCCGCGCGCACCACTGGCCGGTCGTGTGGCGGGGTCCGGGTATTCCCAGCTCCGCTTCGCCGGTGTGAAGAACGGGTTCGCTTACGGACCGGATCTGTACGTCACGCGCGACGGCGGCACGACATGGCACCCGGTCGACGTCGGCGGAACGGTCGATGACCTCGCGATCTCGGCCGGCGAGGTGTACGCAATGGTGAGCTCGAGAAGCGGTGGCCCGGATCACCTGATGCGCTCTCCGGTCGACGAGGATCAATGGTCCGCCGTTCCTGCGGCCGGCCGGGTCTCGGGCGGGTTGTGGGTGCTCGGTCGCGAGGTGATTGTCCAGTCGGGGAACAGCACCGACGTGCTCGTCTCCACCGACGGCGGCGCGAGCTTCGCCAGCCATCCCGCCCCGTCGCCGGGTCTGCCCTGCGACTTCCAGGCGCAGTCCCCGCCGGTGATCTGGGCGCACTGCGCGACCGGCACCGAGAGCGGCGTGTGGTATTCGAGCAACTTCGGGGCGGACTTCGCCAGGGTGGGCGGATCCGGTCTCTCGCCCCAGCCGAACTCGGCGCTATTTGCGGCCGCGTCCGACACGACCGCGGTCGTCGGGTACCAGCAGCTCTTCAGAACCACCGACGCCGGCGCGACCTGGACCGCGGTCACGGTGCCGGGTGTCGTGCAATGGGCCTACCTCGGGTTCACCGACTCGACCCACGGCGTCGGGCTCGGGTACGTCGGCTCGGTCTCGTCGGCCAACGAACGGCTCTACTACACGACCGACGCCGGTCAGAGCTACCACCTCGTCCCGATGCCGTGAAGTACCTCTGGCTCGCGGCCGCCGTCATGGCGGCCGGCTGTGGCGTGGCGGGGGTGAAGCCCAGCGCCCCGGCGTCCTGTGGCGGTGCGGTCGCGCCCTCGCGGCTCGGCGCGATCCACTTCCTGAGCCCCGCTGTCGGCGTCGGGCTGACCACACCGACGCGCCGATGCTCGGCGATGCTCGCGGTCAGCCGCGACGGCGGCCGGCACTGGGCGACGGAGGGAAGCGGGCTCCCCGGCGCGGGCCGCCCCGAGCAGCTCGTCGCCACGTCGACGAGCCGGGCGTGGGCCGTCGTCGGGGCCGGCCGGTTGATCTCGACGGCCGACGGCGGGGCGAACTGGACCCCGGACACGCCACCTTCCCGCGCGATAGCCCTGGCTCGATCGGGACGAACGCTGTGGATGATCGAGTGCCTGGGCGGATCTGACTCCAGCTGTTGGTCCGTCCTGCTGCGCAAGTCCCTCCCGAACGGCGCCTTGACGATCTCCTCGCCGAAGCTCGCCCCGAAACCAACGCCGGAGCTCGCCTTTGCCGGCGGGCGGAGAGTCGCGATCAGCGAAGGCGGGAACCTCGTCATCATCAGCGGTCGGGGCCGGCGATTTGTCACGCTCAGCGACCCACTCTGGATGGGTCGGCCATGCCAGGCCGGCGCCTTCGCGGCGGCCGGACCCAGCTGGTGGCTGCTGTGCCTCGGAGGCGCCGCCGCCGGCAGCAGCGAGAAGGCTCTCCTCGACACCACTGACGGCGGCCGGATCTGGACTACGGCCTCGCAGGTGACGAGCCTGACCGCGCCACCGAGTCCCGGCGCGATCACCCTCGAGGAGCCACAGGCTATGGCCGCCGCTGCTCCCGACCGGCTGTGGCTGGCGGCGGAGAACAACCTCTACCAGTCGGCCGACGGCGGCGCGACATGGATCCGGGTGCCCGGTCCGGACCTGCAGGGCTCGCCCGCCGCGTTCGATGTGCTCTCCGCGACGCATGCCTGGCTGCTCGCCCCGGGCCACGGGCTGTGGCGCACCACCGACGGTCGCCACTGGAGCGCGTTATAGGGGCGGAAGGCGCTCGGGGGGCGGAAGGCGCTCGGCCCACGGCAACGCGCGCTCGAGCTGTGTCGCGAGCCCGAGCAGCACCTCCTCGCGCGCCGGCGGCCCGACCAGCTGGACGGCGACGGGCAGACCGTCATCACCCTGATAGAGCGGAAGCGAGATCGCCGGCTGCCCCGTGACGTTGAACACCGCGGTGAACGGGGTGAAATGGCCCGATTTGCGGAACTTGCCCATCGGATCGGGGTCGAGGCCGTTCATCTCTCCGACCGGCACTGGGCGCTGTGCGAGAACCGGTGTGAGCACGACGTCGAACTCGGCCAGCTCCTGCACCATCGAGCGCGCAACCGTTTCGAGGCGATACTGAGCGACCAGATACTTGATCGTGTCCTGATCAAGGGCGTGCTTCCACAGCATCCAGGTGAGCGGCTCCACGTCGTCGGCCGTCGGCTCGCGGCCGACCAGCCGGCCGCCCAGCCATACCGTGAACGAGACCAGGGGCGCGAACGCGCGAACGAAGTCAGGGAGCAGGTCGAGCCCCGCCCATGGTGGCGGGATCTCCTGGACGTGATGGCCGAGCGACTCGAGCAGCGCCGCCGCGTCCGTTGCCGCCCGCTCGGACACAGCGTCGACGGTCGCGTCTTCCAGAGCGGGGGTGACGGTATAGCCGATCCGCAGCCGGCCCGGGTCGACCTCCGTCAACGCCGCGTACCCCGCTGCCGGCGGCGGCGGGGCCCACGAGGCGTCGCCGAGCTCCGGACCCGCCAGGACGTCGAGAACCGATGCCGTGTCCTTCACCGAGCGCGTCAGCACCCCATCGCAGACCAGGAAGCTTTCGCCGCCGTCCGGGCCGACAGAAACCCGCCCGCGCGCCGGCTTCAGACCGACCAGCCCGCAGCACGCTGCGGGGATCCGGATCGAGCCGCCACCGTCGTTGCCGTGTGCGACCGGGACCATGCCGGCGGCCACCGCCGCGGCCGCACCGCCGCTCGACCCTCCCGGGGTTCGGTCGGTGTCCCAGGGGTTCCGCGTTGGCCCGAACCGGCGCGGCTCGGTCGTGGGCAGGATCCCCATCTCGGGCATCGAGGTCTTGCCGACGATCACGAATCCGGCGTCGCGCAGCCTGCGGACGAGGTAGGCGTCGCGGCCCGCGACGAACTCGCCGAACAGATCGCTTCCCATCGTCAGCGGCATCCCGCTGACCGCCCGGTTGTCCTTGATCGCGATTGGGACGCCGGCGAATGGCCTGGAATCCCCGGGATCGATCGCGGCCGCGGCAGCGAGCGCCGACTCGTGCGCCACGTGAGCGAAGGCGTTGATCTTCGGCTCCAGGTCGTCGATCCGGCGCAATGACGCCTCGACCAGCTCACGGGCGGAGACATCGCCGGCCCGGACGAGAGTCGCAAGTTCGGTCGCGGAACGGAGCAGCAGGTCGGACATTGGGCGAGAAGGCTATCCGGCTACGCTTCCGTAGCCACTCGCGCCCCCCGCGCTGATCCAGGAGAAATTGAGAATGACCGCCACCGCCGAAGTCCAGTCCGGCCTCGAGGGCGTCGTCGCCTTTGCCACCGAGATCGCCGAGCCCGACCGAGCCGGCGGCGCCCTGCGCTACCGCGGCGTCGACATCGAGGAGCTTGTCGGGAACGTCCCCTTCGAGCAGGTCTGGGGCCTGCTTGTCGACGGGAAGCTGCTGCCCGGAATGCCGCCCGCCGAGCCCCACCCGCTGAGCGTCCGGTCGGGCGACCCGCGCGTCGATGTGCAGTCGGCGCTGGCGATGCTCGCGCCCCAGTGGGGCTTCGGCCAGCTGATCGACATTTCCGACGAGGAGGCCCGGGACAACCTGGCCCGGGCGTCGGTGATGGCCCTGTCGTTTGTCGCGCAGTCCGCTCGTGGGATCGGCAAGCCGCCCGTTTCCCAGCGTGAGATCGACAAGGCGAAGTCGATCCCGGAGCGGTTTCTGATCCGCTGGCGCGGCGAGGCAGACCCACGGCACGTCGAGGCGATCGACGCCTACTGGATCTCCGCCGCCGAGCACGGCATGAACGCGTCGACGTTTACGGCGCGGGTGGTGGCGTCGACCGGCGCGGACGTCGCGGCGGCGCTCTCCGCCGCGGTCGGGGCGCTGTCGGGCCCGCTGCACGGCGGCGCGCCCCTGCGCGTGCTGAAGATGCTTGACGACGTTGCCGCCATGGGCGACGCCGACCGCTATGTCAAGGACCTGCTCGACCGCGGGGAGCGGCTGATGGGCTTCGGTCATCGCGTCTATCGCGCGGAGGACCCGCGCGCCCGGGTGCTTCGTCGGACGGCCAAAGCGCTCGGCGCCCCGCGCGTGGACGTCGCCGAGGCGCTCGAGGAGGCCGCGCTCGCCGAGCTCCAAGCGCGGAGGCCAGACCGCGTGCTCGCAACCAATGTCGAGTTCTGGTCGGCGGTCGTGCTCGACTTCGCCGAGGTCCCACCGGAGCTGTTCACGCCGCTGTTCACGTGCGCCCGCACGGCCGGGTGGTCGGCCCACATCCTCGAGCAGAAGCGCGAGGGTCGGCTCGTCCGACCGACCGCGAAGTACGTCGGCCCCGGGCCCCGCCCGCTGTCCGATCTCAAGACCGCGTAACACAGCCTGTTAGCGCGCCCCCGTATGCTGGGGCCGCGCCGTATGAACGTCGAACGTCAGCTCGATCCCGAGGCGCTGGGCGATCACATCGATCGGCTCTACCGCGCGGCATGGAGCTTGTGCGGCTCACGCGAGGAGGCCGAGGACCTCGTGCAGGAGACGTTCGAGCGTGTCCTGCGCCGGCCGCGGTTCCTGCGCTCAGAGGACGACCTCGGCTATCTCCTGCGCGTCCTGCGCAACACGTTCTTCAGTCAGCGCCGCACGGCCGGACGGCGCCCCCAGACGACGGCGCTCCCCGACGACCTCGATCTGATCGAGGACCGGAACGCGCCGGCGGCGGACTCGCGGGTCGAGTCCGCCGAGCTGTACGCGGCGATCTCAAGGCTCCCCGACGACTTCCGGGACGCGCTCGTCGCGATCGACGTGATCGGGCTGTCCTACCGGGAGGCCGCGCGGGCGCTCCGCGTCCGCGAGGCGACGATCACCACTCGGCTGCACCGCGCGCGCCAGCGAGTCGCGGCCGACTTGGTCAACGACGGCCCGCCTAGTCGGAGTCCGCCGGGACCTTCCACGCCGCCAGCTTCTGCAGCTCGTCGGCCTTGACCCCGCTCCCCGAGAGGACGCACGTGTCGCCGGCGCGCCGCCAGGTCACGACCGTCCGCCCGTTGATCGCGAGCGTGCGCAGCTGCGTGCCGTCCCAGTTCGAGGTCGACGCCGACGACGGCTCGGTGAGCGGCGGGGAGTGCACGATCGTGTACGCGATCGTCTCGCCATTCCAGCGGTAGAAGACGGTAACGGCGGTCCGGCCGCCGAGCTTGTCGGTTCGCGCCCCGACCGCCTGCCATCCGAACTTCGAGGTCCAGTTGGGGAAGTAGACCTCGCCGACGCTCTGGTGCAGGCGCGCTGTGGGCATGCTCGGATCGGGAACCGGGGCCAGCTGTGTTGGCCCGCGCGCCGCGAGGGCGGCCGCGTCGGACACCGACGGCGCCCCAGGAGTCCCCGACGGGAGGGCAAGGACGAGCGCGAGGACTACGGCGGCGAGCGCCGCGGCGGCGGCGCCGGCGTAGGCAAAGCGCCGACGAGCCGCGGCGGCCCGGCTTGGACGGGCGGCCTCGATTCTCGCGCGGAGCCGTTCGGGGGCGCGCTCGGTCGCGCGCGCCTGATGGAGCGCGTCGACCACCCGGCGCTCGCGTTCGTACAGCGCGGTCAGCTCGGGCGAGGCGGCGATGCGCTGTTGCACGGCCTCGCGACGGGCGGGATCCAGCGTCCCGTCGGCGAGCGCGGAAAGCTCGGCCAGTTCGGCAGCTGTCGGCTCCGATTGGTCAGCGCGGGAAGCCATGGTCCCCTGCGATCGCTTTGGTGAACAACATTCAGCTTAACGACGCCGCGGAGCCCCGATACCTTCCCGCGCGGGTCAAGACCCCCGATATGGGCCTGACAGGTACTCCGACAACATCCGCGTCGCGCTGAAGCGGGGCGCGAGCGTCTTCAGCGAAGCCCGTATCCGGGTGATCCAGGCCGCCGGCAAGCCGTGCTCGTCGCGGTCGTAGAACGCCGGAACGACGTCTTCGTCGAGCAGGCGGTGGAGCGCGGCGACGTCGCGATCGTCCTGCGCCTGATGATCGTCGTCCACCTCGCCCGAAATCGCCCAGCCGTTGTCGCCGTCGTAGCCCTCGGCCCACCAGCCGTCGAGCACGCTCAGCTGCAGGCCGCCGTTGACCACCGACTTCATTCCACTCGTGCCGCTCGCCTCAAGCGGCGGGCGGGGGACGTTCAGCCATACGTCGCAGCCGCGCACGAGCCACGCCGCGGTCGCGAGGTCGTAGTCGTCGAGGAACACCACACGCTGGCCGATGATCTCGGCTCCCTTCATGCCGAACAGCCGCTTGAGCACGCGCTTGGCCTCCTCGTCGCGCGGGTGAGCCTTGCCGGCGAGCACGACCTGCACCGGCCGGCTGCCGCCGAGGAGTTCCAAGGTCCAGTCCGGATCCCGAGTGAGCAGGTCGAGGCGCTTGTAGGTCGCCACACGCCGCGCGAAACCGATCGTGAGCGTGCCCGGGTCGAAGGCAAGCGCGGCGGCGTCGACGTAGTCACGGGCGTCGCCGCGGAGCAGGCGCTCGGTGGCGCTGCGCGTCCGGATCTGCTCCACCAGGTGGGTGCGCTGGAGCTCACGCGCCGCCCACAGCTCGGCGTCAGGGATCTGGTCGATACCGGCCCAAGTCTCGGGCTCGGCGGCGCGCGTTATCCAGCCCTCGCCGAGATGTCGGTCGAGCAACTCGCGGATCGCCGGACCGATCCAGGTCGGGATGTGGACGCCGTTGGTCACATGGCCGACCGGCACGTCGTCGACGGCGAGATCCGGCCACAGGACCTGCCACATCTCGCGCGCCACCTCGCCGTGGCGACGGCTCACGCCGTTGGCGGCGCGGCTCATCCGCAGCGCCGCCTGGGTGACTCCGAAGTCTTCGTCGGTCTTATCGGTATGGGTACGCCCAAGCGCGATCACGGTCTCGGCATCGACGCCGAGCTGGGCGACGAGATTTCCGATCGCCTCCTCCATCTGCTCGGCGGGGTACGTGTCGTTGCCGGCGGGGACCGGCGTGTGGGTCGTGAACACCGTGCGCTCGCGTGCCACGGCCAGCCCAGCCGACAGCGGCTCGCCCGAGCGGAGCTCCTGCGCGGCGAGCTGCACCGGCGCGAGCATCGCGTGCCCCTCGTTCAGGTGAATCACGCCGGGCTCGAACCCGAGCGCTGTCAACGCCCGCACGCCGCCCGCTCCGAGCAGCACGTACTGGGCGACGCGGATGTGCTCGTCCGACTCGTACAACCGCGCGGTGATCCAGCGCTCGACCGGCCCGTTCTGCGGGATATCGGTGTCGAGCAGGAACAGCGGCACCCGGCCGACGTCGACTCGCCAGATACGGGCCGTGACCTCGGCACCGTAGATCGGGACCTCGATCGTCAGCGGTGCCTCACCGGCGCCGGTGGTCACGAGCGCGGCCGGCAGGCGCTGCGGATCGGTGTCGACCCAGTACTCGTGCTGCCAGCCGCCGGCGTCGATCCGCTGGCGGAAGTAGCCCTTGCGGTACATGAGGCCGACGGCGACGAACGGGATCGCGCAGTCGGAGGCCTCCTTGAGCAGATCGCCGGCGAGGGCGCCAAGGCCCCCCGAGTAGACGGGCAATGACACGTGGACGCCGTACTCGGCGCACAGGAACGCGACGGGCCGGGCCACATCGATCGACGGATAGTGCGGGCGGTCGAGGTCGGCCTTGACCTGGGCCTCGATGTTGGCGGCCCGCTCGAGCAGACCGTCGTCGGCGGCGGCGCGGCGCAGAGCCGAATTCGGGACTTCCTGGAGGAGACGGACCGGGTTCTGGTTCGTAACCGCGAACCGGTCGGGGTCGATCGAGGCGAACAGCTCCGGACCACCCGGTAGCCACGACCACCGGTAGTTGTAGGCGATCCGCGCCAGGGGCGCGAGGGCATCCGGCAATCGCTCGGCGAGCTCCGCCGCCGCGCGCCTGATGTCCTCGCGGCCGTCGTTCATCGTCACCCGGCCGTAGTTCACGGCCGCCGATTATCCGGCAACCGCTACTCTCGCGCTTCTTGACCGGGTTGGGCGTACTCGCATTCGGCGACTCGATCACCAATGGCGGGGGCGAGCTTCAGTGGGGAGTTGCGCTCCAATCGTGGGCTTTGTGGGTCGCGCGCGGCCTGGCGCTGCCCTTCACGTCATACGCGGTTGACGGCGCGCGGGTCGAAGATGTGGTCGAGCTCCAGATGCCGGCGTTCTCGCGGCTGACCGCGGCCACTGTGCCGGCCGGCGCCGGCTATGAGCTCGGGTGCCTGTACGTCGGAGTCAACGACGTCCGCTCTCCGGACTGGGATGCGGGGGCGTTTGAGGCGAATTTTCGTAGGGGGTTGCGGTTCCTGACTGCCCGATGCGAGCGGGTTTTGACGGTCACGGCGCCGCTCGACCTGGGGCGTCCGCGCGCCGGCGCGAAGGTGGCGGACCTCGATGCGGTGATCGAGCGGGTCGCCGGCGAGGTCGGGGCGCTCGTGCTCGATCTGCGCTCGTGGGGCGCCCGCAACCTCGTGATGACCGACCACGTTCACCCGACGGCGTTCGGTCAGGTCGACATCGCCGAGCGCGCGCTGGCCGTGCTCGAGCGCGCCGGCGTCCGGGTGCTGGCTCATCCGTCCCGGATGATCTCCTACTCGCCCGGCCGGCGGGAGCGGCTGAAGGGCGACGTCACCTACGCCTACCGCCACGCCAAGGTCAGCGCCCGGGCGGCGTGGTTAGAGGCGACTGTTGGGCGGCGGGAGGGCCGCTGACGGGCGCGCACCGCGCTGGGACGGCCGCTAAAGCCCGGCGGGCGCGCACCGCGCTGGGACGGCCCCTAAAGCCCGGCGGGGTGGAGCACGTTCGGGAACGTCGAGAGGTACTCGGCGGACGGCGTGCCGATCTTCTCGACGCCACCACCGCCACCCCACGAGCCGTGCGACCCGCCTGACTCGTAGAACTGGCCATTGATCTCGATGATCACGTGGCCGCTCTGGCCGGGTAGCGCGCGGTCATAGACGGTGACGTACTGGCCGGGTCCGGACTCCATGCCGGCCTGGCTTGGGAGCGAGGTGGTGTCTACCGGCTGGCTCAGGTAGCCACCGGCGTGGAGGACCGCGGAGACGAACCCCGAGCAGTCGTAGCCGGTCTGCGGCCCCCAGCCGCTGTGACCGCCGCCGTACACGTACGGCTTGCCGACCAGCGAGTTGGCCATGTTCGTCATCGCCTGGACCTGCGCAGCTGCCGAGCCGGTGGCGGCCGTGGTCGTGCCAAGCGTCGACCCGGCGCTCAGCCCAAGCGAGGACGTAGACGGGAGCAGCGAGGCGAGATTCGGCGTCAGGGACGAGGTGCTGGAGTCAGTGCCGTCGCCGATCGCCGAGGCCATCAGCGAGTCGGGGGACAGCGAAGAAGTGGTGGGGTCGGCACCGAGCGCCGAGGACAGGGCGTCGGTGAAGCTCGTTGACCCGGTGCCCGTGGTGGCGCCAAGCGACGCTCCGCCCGAGTCGGCCGAGGTGCTGGAAGAGGCGAGGGCGCTGCTGGGGTCCGTGAGCTGTTGCTGCATCGCCATGATCTGGCTGATGCGGCTCGTCACAGCATCGATGCTCATCTCCTCTGGGATCGGCGCCGGCGCCGGCAACTTGAGCCGCCCCACCGCCTTGGGGTCCGGCCCGTCCCGGCGCCCCGGCCACCGCCCCCCGTCGGCCTAACCGATCACTCGGCCCCCCGCACGGTCCGAATGCCTATTCGGGTGCGCATGGCGGCCGTAACCGAGCGCTCGAGGCCCGGGAACCGTCGAGTGTGCGATTAGGCCGAACCCCGAACCCCGGATCCCGAACCCCGAATCCGAACCCCGAACCACGAACCACGAACCCCGGAAGGCCACGCGAGCCGCTAGCGCCGCGACCCCTCAGCCGGCGCCGCCAGCCGCCCCGCCTCCTCGGTCGCCTCGCGCAACCGCCGCGCCAGTGCCGGCGTGAGCGCGCCGGCCTCCATCTGCCATCGCCAGCTGCCACCCGCCCGCGACGGATCGTTCATCCGGGCCGAGGAGCCCAGTCCCAAGACGTCCTGGGCCTGCATCATCGCCACCCGCGCCGGGGACTGCAAAGCCAGCCGGATCAGGCTCCACCACGGCTCGCGTTCGGCCACCCCGTGCCGTTCAAACGAGGCGTCCACGAACGAACGCTCATCCGAGGACAACGACGAATACCACCCGCGAGCCGTGTCGTGATCGTGCGTCCCCGTGTACACGACCCGATCCTCCTCATGGTTCTCGAAACGATGGTCGCTCCGCGGCGCGCGCGGGTCGAAGCCGAATTGCAGAACGACCATCCCGGGAAACCCGAGCGATTCGCGGAGCGCCGTGACCGCCGGCGTGATCACGCCCAGGTCCTCGGCCACGACCGCCACCGGCCCCAGCTCCTCGAGCACTGCGTCGAACAGCGCCCGCCCCGGCCCACGCCGCCAACGCCCATCAGACGCCACGCGAGCACCCGCCGGAACCGCCCAGTAGGACACGAATCCCCGGAAGTGATCGAGCCGCGCGATGTCGAACAGCGACAGCGTCCGCCGCAGCCGCTCGACCCACCACCGGTACCCCCGCCTGCGCAAAGCCGGCCAGTCGTACACCGGGTTGCCCCAGAGCTGCCCCGTGTCCGAGAACGCGTCCGGCGGTGCCCCCGCAACGAACTCATCCAGGAACATCCAAGGATGGGCGCGATGGTCCGCGCTTCCGGGCGCCACGTAGATCGCCACGTCGCCGAACAGCCGGACCCCTCGCTCGGCGCCGTACGAACGCAGAGCTGCCCATTCGCGCGCAAAACGCACCTGATCTGCCAAAGCGCCACGAGCGGAGAATCGCTCCCAGTCGATCGCCCAGAACGCCTCGCGATCACGAAAATCGGCGACCTCGCCCGAAGAGACCGGGGCTCGCGGGTCAGCCAGCAGCCCCGGCCAGGCGGCAAACGCCGACCGCGCCTTGTACGGCGACCCGTGGCGATCGGGCGGCCCGAGCGGCAGCACCTGCCACCAGGTCTGGCCGGCGTCCGCCAGCCAATCGATGAAGCGGTACGCCTCGGGCCCCAGCCTCCCACCCGGCAGCGACGTTATGTGGAGCTGAACACCGCTTGAGCGCGGTAGCTCGATCATGTAAGAGCCAACGTTCGCACCAGCCCTACCCTCCGAAACACGGATCGTTGTTTACCCATCGCGCAGGCGGATATTTTCGACGTAGCGACCGCTCCCCCTGGGGGTGGGTCGATCTCCGTCGCGCGCCCCTCCGACCATCCGTCCACCGGGACCGCCTATGACCACAACCCCCACAGAAGCCAAGCCGAGTGGCGCCTCGCGTAGCGCTGCCCGCAAGTCACAAGAGCCGCCCGCCCGAATCGTCATCCAGTACCCGACGCCGGCGGTCGACGGCGGCCTGTATGCCGCCAAGCGCTGTGTCGGCGATCGCGTCACGGTCGAGGCCGACGTCTTCCGCGACGGCCACGACCTCCTCCGCGCGGTCGTCCGCTACAAGCACGCCGAGGACGACCACTACCAAGAGACCGAGTTGCAGCGGATCGACGCCCACCTCGGTGGCGTCCGCTGGGCCGGCAGCTTCGATGTCGACCGGCAGGGCCGCTGGGAGTACACGGTGGAGGCGTGGACCGACGTGTTCGGCACCTGGCGCGATGAGCTCGAGCGCAAGGTCGCCGCGGGCCAGCACAACCTCGCCGGTGAGCTCTCGGAGGGCGTTCTCCTCCTCAGAACCGCGTCGAAGAACGCCACCCAAAAGGCCGACAAGGCACTCATCGAGCACGCCATCGCGACCCTCGCCGACGAGGACGTCCCCGAGGCCGCCAAGCACGACGTCGCGCTCGGTCCCGAGCTGTTCGCCACGATCGAGCGGATCGAGCCCCGCCACGGGGCCGTCACCCTCCGTGAGCCGGTCCCCATCGAAGTGGACCGCATTAGAGCCAGGTTCGCCAGCTGGTATGAGCTGTTCCCGCGCTCCTGGGGCGGGCTGAAGGGCGTCGAGCGTCAGCTACCGCACATCGCGAAGCTGGGGTTCGACATCCTCTACCTCCCGCCGATCCACCCGATCGGCCTGACCAACCGCAAGGGCCGCAACAACTCGCTGACGGCCGGACCGGATGACCCCGGATCGCCGTGGGCGATCGGCGACAAGACGGGCGGCCACGACGCCGTTCACCGGGATCTCGGGACGATCGAGGACCTCAAACAACTCACGCAAGCCGCAAAGCGACACGACATCGACATCGCACTCGATTTCGCGATCCAGGCCTCGGCCGACCATCCGTGGCTGCACGAGCATCCGGAGTGGTTCCACCGCCGCCCCGACGGCACCCTCAAGTACGCCGAGAATCCGCCCAAGCGCTACCAGGACATCTACAACCTCAACTGGGAGTCGCCGGACTGGCGCGGCCTGTGGGACGCGCTCCTGACGGTCGTCCTCACGTGGGTCGACGCCGGCGTGAAGGTGTTTCGCGTCGACAACCCGCACACCAAGCCGTTCGCGTTCTGGGAATGGCTCATACGCAAGATCCACGAGCACGACCGGGACGTGATCTTCCTCGCCGAGGCGTTCACGCGACGATCGGTGATGCGTCAGCTCGCGAAGATCGGCTTCACCCAGTCCTACACGTACTTCACGTGGAAGAACTCGCGCTGGGAGCTGACCGAGTACGTCTCGGAGCTCGCCCTCACCGACGAGAGCGACTACTTCCGCCCGAACTTCTTCGCGAACACGCCCGACATCCTCCACGAGTACCTCCAGCACGGCGGGCGTCCGGCGTTCGAGGCCCGGCTGATCCTGGCGGCGACGCTCAGCCCCACCTACGGGATCTACTCGGGCTACGAGCACTACGAGAACGTCCCGGTGCGCGAGGGCTCCGAGGAGTACCTGAACTCGGAGAAGTACGAGATCAAGGAGCGCGCGCTCGACGGGCCGATGCTCCCCTTGATCGAGAAGCTCAACGCGATCCGCAAAGACAACGTCGCGCTCCAGGAGCTTCCTAACATCACGTTCCTGGACACGGCGAATGACGCCCTGATCGCCTACGCGAAACACTCGCGTGGCAACACGATCATCACCGCCGTGAGCATCGACCCGCACCAAACACAGGAGGGCCTCGCGATCGTGCCCGCCAACCTCGGTCTTCCTCCGAGTTTCACCGCACACGACCTTCTCACCAACGAGCGCTATCAGTGGCGCATCGGTCCGAACTACCTTCGCTTCGAGCCCGGCGTGCGCCAGGCGCACCTCGTACGCGTGGAGATCTAATGTCAGTCGGCCCGCCCACCCTCACTCACCTGATCGCGCGCGAGCGGAGCAGCATGGCGACGGCAACCGCGCCGATCCACGACCCGACTCCCGACGCTCAGGCCCAGGCCCGCCAGTGGTTCGAGGCCGAGCCGCTGTGGTTCAAGCGCGCGGTGTTCTACGAGATCCACATCCGCGGCTTCTTCGATGCCAACGGCGACGGCTCGGGCGATTTCCGCGGTCTGACCGAGAAGCTCGACTACCTGCAGTGGCTGGGCATCGATTGCATCTGGCTCCTCCCGTTCTACAGAAGCCCCCTCCGCGACGGCGGGTACGACATCGCCGACTTCACCTCGGTCCATCCGGATTACGGCAACGTCGACGACGTCCACGAGCTGATTGAAGCCGCCCACGCCCGGCGCATCCGCGTGATCGCCGACCTCGTCATGAACCACACCTCGAGCGACCACCCCTGGTTCCAGGAGTCGCGCTCGAGCCCGGACAATCCCAAGCGCGACTGGTACGTGTGGTCGGACACCGTCCATCGCTACGAAGAAGCACGCATCATCTTCACCGACACCGAGACGTCCAATTGGACGTGGGACGACACGGCCGGCGCCTACTTCTGGCACCGCTTCTTCTCCCACCAGCCTGACCTCAATTACGACAACCCCGAGGTTCAGGAGGCGATGCTCGATGTGCTCCGCTTCTGGCTCAACCTCGGGCTCGACGGGTTCCGGCTCGATGCCGTCCCCTACCTGTTCGAGCGAGATGGGACGAATGGCGAGAACCTGCCCGAGACGCACGCCTACCTGAAGCGCGTCCGCAAGGAGGTCGACGAGAACTACCCCGACCGCGTCCTGCTGGCCGAGGCCAACCAGTGGCCGGCCGACGTCGTCCAGTACTTCGGCGACGGCGACGAGTGCCAGATGGCCTTCCACTTCCCGGTGATGCCCCGGATGTTCATGGCGATCCGGCGCGAGGAGGCGGTGCCGATCTACGAGATCCTCGAGCAGACGCCCCATATCCCGGAGAGCTGCCAGTGGGGCCTGTTCCTCCGCAACCACGACGAGCTCACGCTCGAGATGGTCACCGACGAGGAGCGGGACTACATGTACACCGAGTACGCCAAGGACCCGCGGATGAAGATCAACGTCGGCATCCGCCGGCGACTGGCACCGCTGCTCGACAACGGCCGAGACGAGATCGAGCTGATGCACGCGATCATGTTCTCGCTGCCCGGCTCGCCGGTCCTCTACTACGGCGACGAGATTGCGATGGGCGACAACGTTTTTCTCGGCGACCGAGATGGGGTAAGGACGCCTATGCAGTGGACCGGGGATCGAAACGGCGGCTTCAGCAGAGCCGACTTTGCGCAGCTGTACGCGCCGCCGCTGATGGACCCGGTGTACGGCTTCCAGGCGGTCAACGTCGAGGCCCAGTTGCGCACAGCGACATCGCAGCTGCGCTGGCTCCATCGCTTCATCTCACTACGCAAGGAGCACCCGGTGTTCGGCTTCGGAACGTACGAGCCGATCGAGCCCTCGAACCCCCGCATCTTCGCCCACCTGCGCGGATTCGAGGATGATCTGGTCCTGTGCGTTCATAATGTCGCCCGGTCCGCGCAGGCGGTCGAGCTCGACCTCAGTGCCTACGAAGGGCGTTATCCGGTAGAGCTGTTCGGCCGTTCTAGGTTCCCGCGGATCGGCGAGCTGCCCTATCTGCTGACCCTTGGACCGCGCGGGTTCTTCTGGTTCCAGCTGGTCGAGGAGGAGCAAGACGAGAATGAGTGAGCGCGTCGAGATCACCCCGGATGAGATCGCTCGCGCGCTCGACGAGGAGGAGCTGCGCGAGTGGGTCGAGCAGCAGCGCTGGTACGCCTCCAAGTCTCGCCACGTCACCGGGATCGACATCGTCGAGACGATCACGCTTCGCGAGGAGCCGCTGCTCCTGCTTGCGCTCGTCCAGACCCGATTCGCCACCGGTACCCACGAGCTCTACCAGATGCCGCTCGCGCTCCGCGTCCCGAACGGGGGCGACGAGGGCCCGCCCGCCGAGGCGATCGCCCACACCGACGAGTGGACGGTGTACGACGCCCTCGCCGAGCCGGCCGAGGCGGTCGAGCTGCTGCGGCGGGTCGAGGGCCCCGAGGAGGAGATCACGACCGCCGACGGCCGCTTCAGCTTTCACCAGTTCGAGGGTGCCGTCCCGCACCTGTCGGGGCCGAGCGACGTCCGGCTGATGGGCGTCGAGCAGTCGAACTCGTCGGTCGTGTTCGACGAGAAGATCGTGCTCAAGGTGTTCCGCAAGCTCGAGCCCGGTGTCAATCCCGAGCTCGAGGTACTGCGCTTCCTCACGTGGCGGGGCTTCCCGAACATCGCGCCGCTGCACGGCTGGTACGACTACGAGGGCCAGGCGTTCGCCTCGACCCTCGGCGTCGCCCAGGAGTTCCTGCCCGATGCGGTCGGCGGCTGGGAGCTCGCGCTGGACGAGATCTGGTCCGCTCCCGAGATGTTCCTCGAGCGGCTCGGCGGCCTTGGAACGGTCACCGCCCAGCTCCACAACTGTCTGGCCTCGGACGCATCCGATCCCGCGTTCTCGCCCGACGAGCCGAGCATGGAGGCGCTGTCGCTGCTGACCGCGACGATCGACGAGGACATCGAGCGGATCTTCCTGCGGCTCCCCGACGATGACCGACTCTCGCCGATCGCCGGCCGCGGCCAGGACGTGCGCGAACGACTCGCCGCCCGCGCCCAGATCGGCGTCAGCGGCCGGGTGATTCGGACCCACGGCGACTACCACCTCGGCCAGACCCTGCTTACACCGCGCGGCTGGGTCATCATCGACTTCGAGGGCGAGCCGGCCCGACCGCTCCCCGAGCGCCGGCAGAAGCGCTCGCCGCTGCGCGACGTCGCGAGCATGCTGCGCTCGTTCGCGTACGTGACCTCGGCGGTGGAGCTGCTCAACCGCCGGCGCGCTCCGGCCGACTTCGAGCAGCGGGCGCGCGAGCGCTTCCTCGAGCATTACTTCGGAGCCGTCGACCCGACGCTGATGCCCGGCGGCGAGGCCGTGATCAACAACCTGCTGTCGATCTACGAGCTTGAGAAGGCCATCTACGAGCTTCGATACGAGCTCAACAACCGACCCGACTGGATCTCGATCCCGGTCGCGGGCATCGCGCGGATCTTGGAGGGCACATGACCACCGTCGCCAACAGCGAGCTCGAGGCGATCGTCCGCCGCGAGCACGGCAATCCCCACTCCATCCTCGGAGCCCATCCTCAGGACGGGGGAGTCGTGATCCGCACCCTTCGCCCGGCCGCGAACTCCGTGACCGTCCTCACCGACGGCAAGCCCGCCGTCGAGCTCAAGCAGATCCACCCGGGCGGGGTGTTCGAGGGCGAGATCAAGGGCGCCAAGCTGCCGCTGCGCTACCAGCTCGAGATCGACTACGGCGACGGCGGCAAGTTCACGATCGACGACCCGTATTCGTTCCTTCCGACGATCGGCGAGCTCGACCAGCACCTGATCGCCGAGGGCCGCCACGAGGAGCTGTACGACAAGCTTGGTGCGCACGTGCGCGAGCACCAGGGCGTGACCGGCACTGCGTTCGCGGTGTGGGCGCCGGCGGCTCGCGCGGTGAGCATCGTCGGCGACTTCAACTCGTGGGACGGCCGGCTGGACGCGATGCGCGCGCTCGGATCGACTGGGATCTGGGAGCTGTTCCTCCCGGGCGTCGGACAAGGCGCCCGCTACAAGTACGAGATCCTGACCCAGGACCATCAGATCCTGCTCAAGGCCGATCCGTACGCGTTCGCCACGGAGGTGCCGCCGAAGACGGCATCGGTGGTGTTCGAGCCCCGCCACGAATGGAGCACCACGGACGCGGCGTGGCTGAAGGAACGCGCCGAGGAGCAGCCGGCGCTTCAGCGCCCGATCTCGATCTACGAGGTCCACCTCGGCTCCTGGCGGCTGAACACGCTCGAAGGTAACCGGTCACTCACCTACGTCGAGCTCGCCGACGAGCTGTCCGCGTACGTCAAGGACATGGGCTTCACCCACGTCGAGCTGCTGCCGGTGATGGCGCATCCGTTCAAGGGCTCGTGGGGCTATCAGGTCACCGGGTACTTCGCGCCCACGCCGTTCTACGGCTCGCCCGACGACTTCCGCGAGTTCGTCGACCGCCTCCACCAGAACGGGGTCGGCGTGATCCTCGACTGGGTGCCGGCGCACTTCCCCCGCGACGAGTTCGGGCTCGCCCGGTTCGACGGCACGGCGCTATACGAGCATGCCGACCCGCGCCGCGGAGAGCATCCCGACTGGGGCACGCTCGTGTTCAACTACGGGCGCCACGAGGTCCGCAACTTCCTGATCGCGAACTCCCTCTTCTGGATGCGGGAGTATCACGTCGACGGGATCCGCGTCGATGCGGTGGCGTCGATGCTGTACCTCGACTACTCGCGTGAAGCGGGTCAGTGGGTGCCGAACCAATTCGGTGGGCGCGAGGACCTCGACGCCGTGTCGTTCCTCAAGGAGTTCAACGAGGTCGTGTACGGCCGGGAGCCCGGAGCGATCACCGCTGCCGAGGAGTCGACGGCGTGGCCGGGCGTCTCTCGTCCCACCTATCTCGGCGGTCTCGGCTTCGGGTTCAAGTGGAACATGGGCTGGATGCACGACACGCTCGGCTACTTCGAGCAGGACCCGATCTACCGCCGCTACCACCACCACGAGCTGACCTTCAGCTTGATGTACGCGTTCAGCGAGAACTTCATCCTGCCGCTGTCGCATGACGAGGTCGTCCACGGCAAGGGCTCGCTTTACCGGAAGATGGCCGGGATTGACAAGTGGCAGAAGCTCGCGAACCTGCGCGCGCTGTACGCCTACATGTGGGCGCACCCCGGCAAGAAGCTGCTGTTCATGGGCTCAGAGCTGGCCCAGGAGAGCGAGTGGAGCTACGAGCGCTCGCTCGACTGGCATCTCCTCGAGCAGCCGGATCACGCCGGCATCCAGGCGCTCGTGCGCGACTTGAATCGCCTCTACAAGCTCGAGCCCGCGCTGTGGGAGCTCGACTCCGACCCCGCCGGCTTCTGGTGGCTGGAGCCGAACGACGCCGACAGCAACACCCTCGCCTTCGCGCGCGCTTCCGAGGACGGCCAGCGCGTTGTCGTCTTCGCCGCCAACCTGTCGCCGGTGCCCCGCGAGGGCTACCGCCTCGGGCTCCCGCGGGCCACTCGCTGGAAGGAAGCTCTGAACACCGACTCGAGGTACTACGGCGGCAGCGACGTGGGCAACCTCGGCGCGATCGAGCCCGAGCCGATTCCGTGGCACAACCAGCCCGTGTCCGCGCTCGTTACCCTGCCGCCCTTGGCTGCAGTCTGGCTCGTGCCCGAATCCCAGTGAGCCCCGAATATCCGTGGGAGCGCCCGCTCGGGGCGCGGCCACTCCCAGATGGCAGGGTCGAGTTCCGGGTCTGGGCACCGCGCGCGGAGTCGATCTCGCTGCGGATCGACGGACGTGAGCTCGGCCTCGAGGACGCCGGCTATGGGGTCTACGAGACTGTTACCGAGGTCCGCAACGGGGACTACTTCTTCATGGTGGACGGCCGCGAGTTGCCGGACCCGTGTTCGCGCTGGCAACCACGGGGCATCCGCGGCCCTTCGCGGATCCTCGACCTTCTCCCGGTGCGGGCGCGCTTTCAGACCCCGCGCCGGTCGGAGCTCGTGATCTACGAATTACACATTGGGACTTTCAGTGACCAAGGCACCTTCGATGCCGCCATCGAGCATCTTTCCGGGTTGGCGGAGCTCGGTATCAACGCGATCGAGATCATGCCGGTTGCCGAGTTCCCCGGCGACCACGGCTGGGGCTACGACGGCGTCTATATCTCGGCCGCGCAGTCGTCGTACGGAGGCCCGCACGAACTGGTGGACCTGGTCGCCGCGGCCCATGACGCCGGCCTCGCGGTCATTCTCGACGTCGTCTACAACCATGTCGGCGCCTCGGGGACGCCGGCCCTCGAGGCCTTCGGTCCGTACTTCACCGACAAGTACTCGACGCCGTGGGGGAGCGCCATCAACTACGACGACGCCGAGTGCGACCCAGTCCGGGAGTGGGTGCTCCAGAGCGCGACCGGATGGATCCGCGACTTCCACATCGACGGCCTGCGCCTCGACGCGATCCACGCGATCTTCGACCAGAGCGCCGAGCACATCGTCGCCGCGGTGACGCGCCGCGTCCACGAAATTCGTGGCGATGCGCTGGTGATCGCGGAGAGCGGCCTCAACGATCCGCGCGTCGTGCGCGACCGGAGCGTCGGCGGGTGGGGTTGCGACGCCGCGTGGGCCGACGATTTCCACCACGCCCTGCGAACGCTCGTCACGGGCGAGCTCGACGGCTACTACGCGGACTTCGGATCGGTCGCGGATCTCGCCAAGGCCTGGCACCGGCCGTTCGTTCACGACGGGACCTACTCGCCCTTCCGTCGCCGGCGCTTCGGCGCCCCCGCCAACGACGTTCCGGCTGAGCGATTCGTGGCCTTCGACCAGGACCACGATCAGGTGGGCAACCGCGCGTTCGGCGATCGCCTGCCCGGCCCGGCGCGCCCGCTGGCGGCGTTCTGCACGCTGCTCTCCCCGTACGTCCCGATGCTGTTCATGGGCGAGGAGTACGGGGAGGATGCCCCGTTCCAGTTCTTCTCCGACCACATCGACCCGGGTATCGCGGAGGCCACGCGCGAGGGCCGGCGCGAGGAGTTCGCTTCGTTCGCGGCCTTCTCCAAGGAGGAGATCCCCGACCCTCAGGACCGCGCCACGTTCGAGCGCTCGAAGCTCACGCGCCAGGGTGACGAGAAGCTCATCCGCCTGTACGCCGAGCTGCTCGCGACACGTAAGCGGCTGCCCCCCGGCGACGTAGATGCGATCGAGTTCGATGAGGGCGAGCGGTGGCTGAGAGTACGGCGGGGCGGCTTCGATCTCACGATGAACTTCGCCACCGAGCCACGGCGAGTGCCGTGCTCGGGAACATCGATAGTGCTCACGACGGCAGCGTTCGACCCGGAATTCGAGGACGGGCATGTCCAGCTCGGGCCGATGTCGGGAGCGCTGATCGCTTGACCGACATCTGGCCTGGCCGCCCGTTCCCGCTGGGCGCGACATGGGACGGTGGCGGCACCAACTTCGCGGTGTTCTCCGAGGACGCCGCGGGCGTCGAGCTGTGCCTGTTCGACGACGAGGACAACGAGGTCCGGATCGAGATGACCCAGCGCACGGCGCACAACTGGCACTGCTACCTCCCCGGCGTCGAGCCCGGGACGCGGTACGGGTTGCGTGTGCTCGGCGACTACGCGCCGCTCGAAGGCCAACGCTTCAACCCGTCCAAGCTCCTGATCGACCCGTACGCGAAGGCGATTGACGGCGTTGTCGATTGGAGCCACGACACCAACGTGCTGCCGTACGTGCCCACCGGGGACGAGGATGCCGACCTCGAGCCCGATGACGAGGACGACGCCGCCGCAATGCCCAAGTCGGTCGTGATCGACGATGCCTTCATCTGGGAGGGCGATCGGCCGCCGCGGGTTCCGTTCGCCGACACCGTGATCTATGAGACCCATGTCAAGGGATTCACGATGCTCCACCCCGAGGTTCGCGAGGACCTCCGCGGCACCTACGCGGGCCTGGCCTCCGAGCCGGCGGTCGCTTACCTCCATCATCTCGGGGTGACGGCGGTCGAGCTGCTGCCGGTACACCACATATCCGACGAGTCGTTCCTGTCCGAGAGGGGTCTTCGCAACTACTGGGGCTACAGCACGATCGGCTACCTCGCGCCCCACTCCGAGTACGCCGCCACCGGGCGTCGGGGCGAGCAGGTGCGCGAGTTCAAGGGGATGGTCAAGGCGCTCCACCGCGCGGGCATCGAGGTAATCCTCGACGTGGTCTACAACCACACCGCCGAGGGCAATCACCTCGGGCCGATGCTGTCGTTCAAGGGCGTTGACAACCGCGCGTACTACCGGCTCGTCCCCGACGACCCGCGCTACTACATGGATTTCACCGGCACCGGCAATTCACTCAACCCGGTTCACCCGAGCGTGTTGCGGCTGATCATGGACTCGCTCCGCTACTGGGTGATCGAGTGCCACGTCGACGGTTTCCGGTTCGATCTCGCCTCGGCGCTGGCGCGCGAGTTCTTCGACGTCGACCGTCTGTCGGCGTTCTTCGACGTGATCCATCAGGACCCGGTCCTGTCGCAGGTCAAGCTGATCGCGGAGCCATGGGACGTCGGTCCCGGTGGGTACCAGGTCGGCAACTTTCCGGTGCTGTGGTCGGAGTGGAACGGCGTTTACCGCGACACCATGCGCGACTATTGGCGGGGGTTCGCGAACTGCGGGGAGTTCGCCGAGCGCCTGTCCGGGTCGGCCGACCTTTACGAGGCCGACGGACGCGACCCGTTCGCCTCGATCAACTTCATTACCGCCCACGACGGCTTCACCATGCGCGATCTGGTGTCGTACGACCACAAGCACAACGAGGCCAATCTCGAGGACAACCAGGACGGCACCGACGACAACCGCTCGTGGAACCACGGCGTCGAGGGCGAGACCGACGATCCCGAGATCAACGCGCTCCGCGCGCGCCAGGAGCGGAATTATCTGACGACGCTGTTCCTGTCGCAGGGGACGCCGATGTTGCTCGGCGGCGACGAGATGCTGCGGACGCAGGGCGGCAACAACAACGGCTGGTGCCAGGACAACGAGATCTCCTGGTACGACTGGAGCGAGTCACCCGAGAAGTCCGAGATGCGCGACTTCACGCGCCGGTTGATCCGGCTTCGTCGCGACCACCAGGTGTTCCGGCGCAAGAGGTTCCTGCGCGGCAAGGAGATCAAGGGCTCGGGGCTTCCGGACGTGTGGTGGTTCCGCGCCGACGGAAACAAGATGACCCGGCGCGACTGGCAGGGAGGCGAGCACGTCCTCGGCATGTTCCTCAATGGCCGCGAGATCACCACTCCCGGACCGCAGGGGCAGGATGTCGAGGACGACTCGTTCGTGCTTCTGTTCAACGCCGAGCCCGAAGACCGGATGGTCACGCTCCCGCGCCGGCGCTTTGGCGCGCAGTGGCAGCTCGAGCTGTCGACCGCCGACCCATCGGCCGAGGTAGGCAGCCAACGCTACGGCGCCCGCACCGAGGTGAAGGTGATCGCGCGATCAATCGTGGTCCTGAAGCGGGCCACCTGAGATGAGCGCATGAGCTCGGGGATCGAGCTGCGGGCGACGTATCGCCTACAGCTTTCATCGGACTTCGGGTTCGCCGATGCGCGCGCGCTCGTCCCGTATCTGCGCGACCTCGGAATCTCGCACCTGTACCTATCGCCGTCACTGCAGGCCCGCCGCGGTTCGACCCACGGGTACGACGTCGTCGACCCGCGACATTTCTCGCGCGAGCTCGGGGGACGCGAGGAGCTGAGTGCGCTGTCGGCGAGCGCCCGCGCCGCCGGCATGGGGATCATCCTCGACGTGGTCCCGAACCACATGGCGGCGGACGACCAGAACCGCTACTGGTCCGATCCGGAGCTGCGCGGGCGCTTCTTCGACATCGAGCCCGGGACCGGCGTCTACCGGCGGTTCTTCGACATCGGCGAGCTCGCCGGCGTCCGCCAGGAGGATCCGGCGGTGTTCGAGGAGACGCACGAGCTCGTGATCTCGCTCATCCGTGAGGGGCTGATCGACGGCATCCGGGTCGACCACCCCGACGGCCTCGCCGATCCCGCCGGCTACCTGGCGCGGCTCCGCGACCGCGGCGTCGAGCGCGTGTGGATCGAGAAGATCTTGCACCCCGGCGAGCGGCTGCGCGACTGGCCGGTGTGCGGCACCGTCGGCTACGAGTTCCTCAATGACGCCTGCGGCCTGTTCGTCGATCCGGACGGGAACCCCAAGCTGACCGCCTTGTGGGAGCAGGTATCAGGCGACCGCCGTTCCTTCGCCGAGGTCGCTGAGGAGGCCAAACTCGAGCAGGTGCGCGGCCCTTTCTGGCAGGACGTCGAGCGCCTGGCGCGAGAGCTCGGCGACACCGAGCTTCCGGGCGGGCTGGACGCGCTCGCCCACGCTCTCGCTTCGCTGCCGGTGTACCGGACCTACGTCGACCCCGCGACCGGACGGGTCGACCCTCAGGACCGCCGAGCGATCGAGGCCTCTGGCATGAACCCCGAGATCGCCTCGATGCTGCTCCTCGAGACGGACGCGCCCTCGGGTTTCGTGACGCGCTTCCAGCAGACGACGCCGGCGATCATGGCCAAAGGCGTCGAGGACACCGCCTTCTACCGCTACTGCCGGTTGATCTCGCTCAACGACGTGGGCGGCGAGCCGTCCCGGTTCGGGATCGACGTCGGCTGGTTCCACGCGGGGTGCGTCGAGCGACTCGACCGGTTTCCGCTGAACCTGCTGACGACCCAGACCCACGACGCCAAGCGCTCGGCCGATGTCCGAGCGCGCATCGACACGCTCGCGTCGATGCCCGACGAGTGGGCCGAACACGTCGGGCGCTGGTTCGAGATCACCGACGACCGACGCGACGGCGGTGCGCCGGACAACGTCGAGCGCTACTTCCTGTTCCAGACCCTCGTCGGGGCGTGGCCGATCGCGGAGGACCGGATCGAGGCCTACATGGACAAGGCACTCCGCGAGGCCAAGAGGAACACCAACTGGATCGAGCCGAACGAAGATTGGGAGGACGCGGTCAGGCGCTTCTGCCGCTCGCTGTATACCGACCAGGCGTTCCTGTCCGACTTCGAGCCGTTCGCGGCCCGGGTCGCGA
>Ga0335077_10000804_pt1 | contig 35700 bp, 39 predicted proteins | sample Lox_Sample_31_FD_207151 | JGI IMG/M metagenome (GOLD analysis project Ga0335077, IMG submission 207151) | Soil microbial communities from Loxahatchee National Wildlife Refuge, Florida, United States - Lox_Sample_3.1 | ecosystem: Environmental > Terrestrial > Soil > Wetlands | place: USA... | reverse complement strand
AGCGGATGGGCGGGCTCCGGTCTTTCCTCGGCGCCCGCTACGGGTCATTCGAGCGGGCGTTCCTCGCCGCGCTCGCCTCGCCGAAGCACCGCACGTCCTGCCGGGTGGTGATGGTGGTGGCTGAGCGCCCCTGAGGTTGGGCTTCCGGAGACGCTCGTGAATGGCCCGTTTGCTCGTCTCGCCCGCCTCGGCGTTCTGCGCTTCTGCGCCCCGGGGACCGTGGACGAGGTTCACGTTCCGGAAGCCCTTCAGCCGAAGTGCTCGGGCCTCTTCGTCCGGCGCCCTTCGCCCGCTAATACGCACGCCTAGGCCACGTCCTCGCTTGACTGTAGGTCCTATTTAGAATCTACTTAGGTCGTGGGAAGGACTCCGCTTCCGAAGGACGAGGCGCTACAGCCGCTGAACGTGAAGGTCCCCTCCGAGGACCTCTACTTCGTCCAGGAAGTGCTCAAGCCGGCGCTGGGCGTCTCCTACAACGCCGAGGCAGTCCGGGAAGTCCTCGTCCAGCTGCGGACCTGCTTCCGCCTCCCGCAGTACGTGGTCGAGGTTCTCGAGGCGGAGATGAAAGCCAAGAAGCTGAACATCCTCGGCTACGTCCAAGAGCTGCTGCTCCGCCGCTACGAGATTCTCCGCGACCAGAAGCCCGCTTCCCCAGGAGCCTCGACCCGTGGCCGGCGGCGCTGAGGGGCCTCAAACCGACGCGGTGAACTGGCTCACGCCCGAGCAGGCCGCGAGCTACCTCGCCCTGCCCTCCCGGAAAGCGCTCTATCAGGCCGTTCGTCGTGGGCTCATCCCTGGGCACCGGCTCGGCCGACTTCTCCGTTTCCACCGCCCGGAGCTCGACCGCGTGCTCTTCGCCCGGTCCACGACGTCAGCCCCGCTGTAGTACCGTTCCGGCCGCGACGCCCGTCTGCCCAAGGAGAATTCATGGGCGTCAGGAAGTACCAGTCGTACGGAAGGACACTCTGGAAGGTGGATGCGTGGCTCGTGCGTCCAGACGGACCACCCATCCGACTGCGGCAGTCGAAGATTCCCACCCGGGAGCAGGCGGTGGCCCTGGAAGCCAAGCTCAAGACCGATGCCTTCGAGGGCCAGTTCTTCGAACGGCACCGGATGGCGACCGAAACCACGGCCGAGCTACTGACCCAGTACGAGAAGCTCGGCGCCCAGGAGAACCGTGCCTGGTCCACCGAGTCCGGGCGGGCGGCGCACCTGCGCCGTCACCTCGGTCAGGTGCGTGCCAGCGCCCTCACCGTCCGTCACGTCGAGGAGTACCGGGTCCGACGGTCAACCGAGAAGACGCAGCGGGGCGGGCCACCGAGCCCCGCGACGCTGGATCGGGAAGTCGAGCTGCTCAAGCGGGCGCTGAACCATGCGGTCCGACTCGGCACGCTCCGCCACAACCCCATCGCCGAGGCGAGGCTTCTCCGGAGGCCCAACGTCCGGCGAATGGTGGTCGACGAGGAGATGTTCGGCCGACTCTTCGAAGCGTCTGAAGAGCCGCTCCGCCCCATCCTCCTGGCGGCGTTCGACACCGGCATGCGCAAGCGCGAGGTCCTCGACCTGCGCTGGGAGCAGGTGGACCTGCGCAGCGGCACCATCACCCTCGCACCCCAGGACACCAAGTCCGAGGCGCCGAGACTGGTGATGCTCACCGCGCGGCTCGCGGGAACGCTGAAGGCTCTTCCCCGCGGCATCGGCGCCGCGCCGGTTTTCCCCAATCCGAAGACGGGACGGGCCTGGGAGGACCTCCGCCGCTCCTTTCGAGCGGCGGTGCGAAAGGCCAAGCTCCACGGCCTCTGGTTCCACGACCTCCGCCGCAGCTTCGTCACCCGCGCACGGAAGGCCGGCATCCCGGAATCGGTGGTGATGCGCATGTCCGGACACAAGACCCGCGCGGTCTTCGACCGCTACAACGTCGTCGACGAGAGCGACCTGCGAATCGCCGCCCGGACGCTCGAAAACCATGGACGCGTTTTGGACACAGTTACTGTGAGTGAGGGGAAAAACACAAAAGCCCCGCAGCCTAACTAGCTGCAGGGCTTCGGTTTTTCGGGTTTGCGGGGGCCCGCTTTTCGGACTGCCACAGACCACCTTCCGCGCGCTGGTGAGTTCATCACGCGGCTCCGCAACGGTCCGCGTTCTCGGGCCGAAGCGAGCAGCCTGAACCACGCCCGGCTCTGACCCCGCACGGCCTTCCTATGCAACCGTCGCAGGCGGTCCGCTCACTGCACTCCCGGGCGAAGCCCTCCTTCAGGGAGGAGAACCGCCTTGAACGGGTCCGTCCCTTCCGCGCAGATGTCCATGCTCTGATGGGAGTTTGCCCTCTGACATCCAAGGCCAGGCGGATATTGCTCGCTATCCGGACGATTGATGTCACAGGGCCGATGGCATTCGTACCGGGTCAGTTGGCCGAGAGCGACGCATCGCTCGGGCTGGTGGCAGTCGACGTGGCGCGGTTTATTTGTTCATATGGGTCGTATTCGGCACTGCCGGCCACGAGTTTGGAGGGGTCGAAGAGCCGGTGATCACCTCGCTGAGCGCCCACAGACGCTCCGCCAGCACTGGGTCCATCTCCAACGGCCCAACGGCCTCACGCCGCGCGTCTCCAGGGACGCGCCGGGCACGGGCTCGGCGATGTTGCAGTTCTCGAAGTAGACGCCGCGTAGACGCCGCCGAGGGCCTGACCGCTCCCGCACCCGCCCTATCTTCTAGGAACCGACGGCGTCGGGACCGGCCTTGGTGGCTGGCAGCCTGAAGCAGAACGTCGCCCCGCGTCCCTGGCTGGGGGTGGCCCAGAGCCGACCGCCGTGCGACTCGACGATGGAGCGGCTGATCGTGAGTCCCATGCCACTTCCTTGGGGCTTGGTGGTGAAGAAGGCTTCGAAGATCTGGTCGGCCTTCTCCGCCGGCAACCCCACGCCGGTGTCGCTGATCGAGACGAGGATCTCCCCCTCCGGCACAAGCTCTGTCCGGATCGTCAGCTCGCCCCCGCACTCCTTCATCGCCTCGATGCCGTTGAGCATCAGGTTGAGGAACACCTGCTGGAGCTGGACACGATCCGCGTGGACCTGCGGGAGTCCGGCGGAGAGCTGCCGGCGCTGCGGGATTCCGTACCGATCGCCCTCGCTCCGCATGAGATCCAGCATCTCGAGGACGAGCGCATTGACGTCCACCGGTTCCCGAGCCGCGGGGGGGGATCTCTTGTAGAGCGCCCTCAGACGGGTGATGAAGTCCGCCGCTCGGTTCCCGTCCTGGACTACCCTCGCCAGCGCCTGGAGCGCCTCCCCGAGATCTGGCTGCTCGCGGCTGAGGAACCGCTTGCACGCCTGGGCGTTCATGATCGTCGCCGTAATCGGCTGCCGCAGCTCGTGAGCCAGTGACGCAGCCAACTCCCCGAGCATGGAGACGCGATTCAGGTGTGCCAGATCCGCCTCGAGGTGCCGCGCTCGCTCTCGCTCCTCCTCGGCTTGCTTGCGCTCGGTGATGTCGACGTTGGTGCCGATCACCTCGAGAAGCCCTCCGTCCGGACCGAACACCGGGTGCGCCCGGGCGTGAATGTGCTTCACGGCTCCGTCTGGCAGGACGATCCGGAACTCGTTCTCGGCATCGACCCCCTCCATGGCCACGTGACTGTCGCGCTCCTCGACGTTCGACCGGTCCTCGGGGTGAACTCTCTCCCTCGCCTGTTTCAGTGTCGGCAGACCAGCCCGCTGGTCGAAGCCGTACATTTGATACATCTCTGCTGACCAGTAGGTGAGGTCGCGGTTCTTGCCGACGGCCCAACAGCCAGTACGGGTGAGTGTCTGCGCCTGCAGCAGGTAAGCCTCGCTTCGCCGGAGCGCCTGGTCTGCCTGTCTTCTCCCGGTGACGTCCCGGATCGCAGCTGACACCAGCAGCCCTTGCTCGGCCTCGAACGGGCTGAGGCTGATCTCAAGGGGGAATTCGCTCCCATCGGCGCGGCGACCGTGCAGCTCGAAACCTTCCCCCATGGGCCTCACCCGGGGATGAGCGAAGAATTTGCTGCGGTGTCCGGCATGCCGCTCCCGCCATTGTTCGGGCACGAGGAGCTCGAGGGGCTTTCCCAAGAGCTGCTCCCGGTTGTACCCGAAGAGCTGCTCGACCAGCGCGTTCACCAGCACGATCTGGCCCTGCGCATTCGTCACCACGATCGCGTCCGGTGCGGATTCCAGGAGCCCACGCAGACTCTGCTCGGCCCGCTTCCGGTCCGTGACGTCGATCACCGCGCCCACGTATTCGACACTGCCGTCGCGGGAAGACGGATGACCCACCAGGCGAAGGTGCTTTGTCGTGCCGTCCGGCATCAGCAGTCGGTGCTCGAGGTCTAGCTCACGGTGGTCCTGGGCCGCCCGCTCCATGACCTGGGCCAGCTGGGCGCGGTCGTCCGGGTGCGTTCGCTCCAGGATGTGGTGGAGTGTGGGCCGGCTCGACGGGTCGAACCGGTACATCCGGTACGTCTCCTCGGACCAAGTGATCTCGCCGCTCGCGATCTTCCAGCCGAAGCTACCGGTGTGGCTCACCCGCTGAGCTTCCGACAGGTACACCTCGCCCTGCCGCAGCGCGTCCCAGGCGCGCTTGCGCTCCGCGAGCTCGGCGTGGAGCTCCTCGTTGGACCTCCGAAGCTCCGCCGTTCGCTTAAGGACCGATCGCTCGAGTTCCCCGGAGAACCACGCGCTCAGCAATCGCTTCACGGGAACACCCCGCCACTGCAAGAGCCGGAAACACCTCGGCCGTGGAACATGCCACACCGGCAAACAAGTTACATTCCCGAGTGGCTCCCTGGGCAACGCCATGAAGCCGATCCGGAATCCCGCCTAGAACTTGAACGCCACCTAGGCGATCAGGCTGAAGGTGTCGAGCGTGATGCCGGCTTTCTCGCCTTGGATGGGAACGTCCGAGGGGAACAGGTCGTCGTTGCCCCTGCCGTGCTCCCATCCGAGACCGACGGACCCCGAGAGTCTCACGCCATGGAACGAGACGCCTCCTCGGACGCCGATCACATCCACCCGCCGGAAGACGGGTGTCTCGAGAGCGACCGGCGAGTGGCCGAGATAGATCCCGCCGCGCAGGCTGACGACCGGCGAGAGCTGGAAATGGAGACCGACGCTCCAGTTGAAGACCGGTTGCGAGCGGTAGTCGATCCCCGGAAAAGGGACCTCGCTCGTCACCGGGGCCCCGTGTAGAGCCGATGACCGGCAGCGATGTCGACCGCCGTGGCAGACCAGCGAGTCACGAATGCTTCTCCCTGGAGCAGCTCGGCGACGAACGCCACCACGTTGATCGCAATGAGGAGGATAGTGACGACCGGAGGCATCTCCGGCCGACGAGACTCGCCCGAGAGCGGAACGACGGTCATGCGGAGGTCCTCTGGCGCGGTCGGCGCGCATCAGGTCTAGACCCGTCGCTGAATTCCTGCACTAGAATGCAGCTCGTCGGAAGGGGCCCGGCCATGACCGTCGAGAGAATCGTCGCTGGCACCTGGGGCGATCCGTTTCCGGTGTATCCCGACCTGGCGGGCTTGCTCGCCGCCGCGCACCTCCAGGCCCCACTGGAGCGCGATGCGACGGTGGCCCACGCGCTCGGCGTCTGCGCCGGGTACGCCTACGGCGATACAGAGACCGTCTCGACCATGATGAGCCGGGTGGGCTTCTCGGGTCACGCGTGCGTGCGGATCCAGCGGGTGGTGGATGCGATGTTCGTCTACTCCACCGCGTACATCCTGCAGAGCCCGTGCGGGCGCGTGGCGGTCGTCTGCTTCCGGGGCACCGAGCCGGCGGTCGTCGGGAACTGGCTGGCGGACATGGACCTTGGGCCCGACTCGAGCACCGTCCTGTTCGCCGGCGGCGCGGCGGAGCTCCGCGTCCATGGGGGCTTCCACCGGAACCTCCGTGCGACGTGGTGGACGGTGCTGGACGAGCTGACCTTCGCGCTGGCCGGGAAGTCGCTCGCCGACCACGGGACCGCGGTGCCGCATCCGCTGGAGGTCCTCTACGTGTGCGGTCACAGCCTCGGAGGAGGCATGGCGCTCCTCTTCGGGCTGAAGCTCGCGGGCGACCCACACCATCGCGCGCTCGCAGAGCGGGTTCGGGCGGTGTACACGTTCGGGCAGCCGATGGCGGTCCTGATGCCCCTGCCGCCCGAGATCGAGCCCTCGCAGTCAAACGTCTTCCGCCATGTGCTCCTGCAGGACCCGATCCCCGCGTTGCCTGCCGCCACCTGGGGGCCGTTCGTGCACGTTGGACGGGAGTACCGCTTCCTCGGAGGTGCGTGGCGGCACTCGCCCACCCCGGTGGAGCAGCTCCCCACCATGCGGCACGTCCCTCGAATCGTGCTCAGCTTCTTCGAGAGCGAGGCGCGCCGCGAGGCTGACCAGTACGCGTTCAGCGAGCATGGGCCCCAGCATTATCTCTCGGCGCTCCGGCCGCCCGGCCGGGTGACCGAGTTCGGCGACTGGACGCCGCCCTAGTAGCTGGCCTTCTCCAATGCAAGCCTCGGGGGCCACGCACATAGGCCCCGGGGAGGACGACCGGATCGAACTTGAACTCGTACTTCCCCCACCGGCGCCCCACCATGAGCGGAATGAGGGAGCCCACCTCCACCCGCGAGGAATAGGCCGAACGCCGTAGCTCCTGGGGCCGCAGCCAGCCCGCACGCGGCGTTCAGTCACACGCAGGCGGCTGCGCACCCCGATCCCCGGAGATGACGGACAAGGAGGGCCTAGCACGCAGGGCTCGCGGTCCCGCTCTGCCCAAAGCCGGAGGCAGAGCGGCGCGAGCTCCGTCGATGAGAGCGAACTTCATTCTTGCGCTCCGCACGCGACGGCTTCGGAACCATCGCCGGAGCAGTGTGACCAAGCGGTGGAGTGGACTATCCTCCATCGAGCCTCGGCTCCATGTCCTGATGGCACCTCTCGAGGATGTCCCGAATCATCCCCACGATGATGACCAGGAAGAGAGCGGCGCCGATCAGGAACAAGGCCCATTTCGAGGAGTGGTTGTGGTGCTCAGTCGAAGCCACGACGGCGAGCCTGGTGGCTGGTCGGCTCGAGGCCCGTCCTCCACGATCTTGATCCAGCCCGACAGATGCCCCAGAGCCTTCCGGCCCGAGCGGATGAATCGAAGCTCGGCGGGCTCCATACTTGGTTCTGCCGTTCCCGAAATCCGTATGCGGAAGAGACGACACCGAGGCTCCCTCGTGCTTCGACAACCGAGACGGCACATCCAGCACTTGGCGTGCCAGCGCGGACTCGCGCGCTGTCGAAGCCCTTGAGTCCAGCACCATCCGCCGGATGCTCGGGCCCCCTGGAAGCGCTGCCGCGCTCGGAGGCGGTGCCTTTATTTCACCGTGTCCTCGGTCATCGGCTCTAGGAACCACCAGCCTGCACCACGACCCCCGTCGGCACCAATCTTGGCATCGCGCTCGAGCGTCGGCTTGGGGACGACGTCGTCTCGATCGTTTTCCCGCCACTCCGTCGGGAAACAATCAGCCCTGCTCCCATGTGCGGCAGGCGCCGGCCTGGAGCTCAACGTGAAGGTGGCGTGGATGTTGGCGCCTTGCTCGGTGGCGGTACGGACCTGACTCGCCCGGACACCCGGGAACCAGCGACCCTCGAGAGGGCGCGACCACTGCACTGCACATTCGGCGCGGCTGGAAGCGTTCCCCGCACCGGCGAAAGGGACACCAGGATTAACACGAGCGGGTAGCTTCCTCCCTTGGTGTCCTCGCGGCTGCTCCGACGTCCCAGCAGTCGGAGTTGCGGGGGTGTCCTCGGGTCGGTGAGAGGGGCCTTCTCTTAATTATGCCTGGACCGCCGAAGGCTCCGCTAGAACCGTTCGTGGACGCTCTGCCCCTGCCGCGGCGCCTGATCGCGTCGGCGCACCAGGGCCGGCTCACCGTGGCGCTGCTTCCAGGAGCGCACCGGTTCCACCGCGACCTGCCCGAGTCGAGGATCTGGGCGTACGACGGGAGCTTCCCGGGCCCGACGATCGAGGCCGAGCGCGGCCAGCCCGTCACGGTCGAGTGGCGCAACGAGCTCGGGGGCCAGTTTCCGGTCGTCGTGACCCGGGCTCCCCTCGGCTCCGGTCCAGACGGGATCCCCGTGCAGTGCGTCCCAGGCCTGAGCGGCGGTACGGCCGACCCGGACGCGGCCGCGCTCGCCGGCCATGCCGTCGTCCATCTCCACGGAGGTCTCACCCCGGCGACCTCCGATGGCTGGACCGAAAACCTCTGCGCTCCCGGCCAGACTGCGCTCTTCCAGTACCCGATGCACCAGCGCGCGGCGCTGCTCTGGTACCACGACCACGTGATGGGCGTGACCCGGTTCCAGGTCTACGCCGGACTGGCAGGGCTGTGGGTCGTGCGGGACGCGCGCGAGCGCGAGCTCGGCCTCCCCGAGGGGCCGCCGTTCGAGGTCCCTCTCCTGATCCAGGACCGCAACTTCGCGGTCGACGAGACCGGTCGCCCGAGCGGCCAGCTGGTCCACAAGACCGACCCGGGCGTGATGGAGGCGTTCGCGCCGTTCACCGTCGTCAACGGAAAGGTGTGGCCCGCGCTCGAGGTGCAGCCGGCCAGCTACCGGCTTCGCGTCATCAACGGCTCCAATGCCCGCACCTACCGGCTGGTCCTTCTCCGGGACCATCGGCCCGATCTGGACCGGATCACCCAGATCGGGACCGATCAGGGGCTCCTCCGCGCTCCGTGCAAGCTGCCCCCGCAAGGAATCGTGCTCGCGTCAGCCGAGCGGGCAGACCTCCTCGTCGACTTCTCCGACCTCCCTCCGGGAACCGAGCTCACGCTGCTCAACACCGCCGGCGCTCCCTTCGACGGCGCCGGCTTTCCTCCCGATGACGTCGAGCGCGCGGCCGATGTCGCCAGGCTCCTTCCCTACCCCGAGGTCATGCGCTTCCGCGTCGTCCTGGGCCCGGTCACCCGCTGGAGCCTCCCTCGGGAGCTCGCGAAGGACCATCAGCCCCCGGTGCCGGAGGCGCTCGCCGGCGCCCCGCGGCGGACGATCGTGCTCGTGGAGCGCGAGATGAAGGGGGAGCCGAACATGCTCACACTCCGCGAGCTCGGGGTTGCGGACGCGGGCGAGAGCGGAGCGCTGGTGACCATCATCGATGGCGCACGGACGACCCGATACCGCGCCGTCGCTGCGCACTTCGAGCACGCCACGACCTTCTTCCCCGTGCTCGGCCAGTCCGAGGTCTGGCAGCTGGCGAACCTGACGTCGGACACTCACCCGATCCACGTCCACCTCGACCCCTTCGAGATCCTGTCGCGCCGCCCGATCCGCTACGAGATTCCCGAGAACGGAATCCAGGATCTCGACCTCACGGCGACGATCGCCCTCGGACGAGATCCCCGGGACGGGCTCGACCACGCCATCGACGACAACGAGCGCGGCCTCAAGGACACCATCCGCGTGAACCCGAACGAGATGGTGGAGATCGCGGTCCGGTTCACCACCTACGGCGGCCGGTACATGTACCACTGCCACATCCTCGAGCACGAGGACCGGGACATGATGCGGCCCTTCGTCACCATGCCTCCGGAGCTCATGCCCTTCATGGATTGAGCGACCCCGCGTCGCGAGCCTCCACGCCTCAGGGCGCGCCCGGAGCTGCGGAGCGGCTGGCCTCGGTGGTCGCAGGGGTGCCTGCGCTGTCACCTCTCCTGCGGGTGGCAAGGTAGACGACCCAGCCGAGGGCGATCCAGAGCACCTCCTTGAACCGCTTGAGGAGGACGAATGCCGCTGCGCGATCGGTCGCCTCGGCGATGCCCATGCCTCGGAGCGCCGCCATGTAGCCACCGTCCTGGATGCCCAGGCCGGCCGGGATGAAGAAGGCCACGCTCCGGACAAAGGACACGACCGGCTCGAAGGCCAGCACCGCGCCATAGGGGAGCTCGACTCCGACGAGCCTGAGGATGACCCAGCTCTCGGCCGCCTCCATGAACCACCCGACCAGGATCCACGCCGCGGCGACGGTCAGCCCGGGGACATGGGAGCGAAGCGCGCCGCGGGCCTCCACGTCGATCTGGAGGAAGGTCGCCTGGCGCTCCTTCACCCAGGTCTTCATCCGCTCCCAGGGCATCCTGAGCAGCAACGACCAGAGCCCATTGGCGAGCTGTCCGTAGAGGAGCACCGCCACCATGCCGGCCGCGACGAGACAGAGAAAGAGCCCGATTCCGACCACCAGCGGCCGTAGGAGGCCGACGTTTCCCAGCGAGGCGGACAGTTGCCGCAGCCAGGGACCGGACACCGCCGCCGCGACCAGGAGGTAGATGCCCTGGGTACCGATCTGGAGGGCCTTCTTCACCGTGAGACTGGCGGTGCCCCGCGCGACCGGGACCCCGAAGCGCTCGGAGAGGAACCAGACCTTGAGCCCCTCGGCAAGGCCCGCTCCGCCCGGAAAGCTCAGGTTCACTGCCTCGGTCGACAGCCGGACACCGAGGAGGCGCCAGAAGGCGACCCGCGCCTCCAGGCCGAGCAGGACGGCACGCCAGCCAGCGGTGTCCGCCAGCACCGTCAGCCCATAGGGAATCACGGCCAGCACAGCCAGGCGGCCGATCTGCCCGAGGAGTTTTCCAACCGTGGAGAGATCGGCTTTCCACACGACACGGACGAAGAGCCCCACCGAGAAGACCAGGAGCACCGCACGCGTCCAGCGAACCCAGGCGGGGCTGGGGGGTTGGTGAAGCGGCGGCGGGCCTCCCGCGCCCGGGCCAGGTCGGTCGGTCACTCCGCCCACCGTTCCACCAGCGGCAGCGGGCCCATCTGCTCGCCAGAGAGCTGGAACGGCTCGCAGGCAACTCCCACCACGCTCGCAAATCGGGCCACTCCGGTGGCCAGGAGGTCGTCCGTCACATCGAACTGCGCCAGCCGCTCCGGAGGGACACCCACCTCCGTCTTCTAACCGTCTGAGTGCGGGTTTCAATATTCGGATGGATGTTCCCCCCACAAGCCGCGCAGGGAGCCTTGGGTGTTACGCCAAAGGCCAAGAAATTCGTCCCCCGATCGCCTTGGGTCTACCTTCGACACCGCGGTCGCGGTTGTCAGCGTGGCTAGGCTGGTCCATCAGCAACGGGCGGCATGGGACTCGCAGTGCCCTGTCCCGGCATCCGACAGCGGTGTCGGAGCACTGAACGGAGGCAGGCGGCTCATTGGACGACAGCGTCTGTGGCCAAAGCCGTCACAGGCAGTGATTTGCAATCGAACGACCCCCGAGTCGAACCCGCTCTCGCCATCCGGCGCGACGGCCTGCAGGTTGCAATCGCCCTCCGCGAACATGACTGGGACCGAAGAGCGTTGCTCGGAAGATTTGCATTCCGTCCGCAAGAACTTGAACTCGTCCGGCGGCCGTGCCGGGGCGACCAGCGAGCGCGAACCACTCTGGTCCGCCGATACCACTCCGCCCCCTCCGCGCTGCGGCAAGGTCCTCGATTCGTCGCCTGAGGGAGAGCGATACTCTTGCCGGTGATGGGTTGGTCGAGCCCGCGGCCGGCGTGCTCGAGGGAGTGAACGTGTTCTCGTTCCTGCTCAGCCTGGTGGTCTCCGCCTCCCCGGGCGACGGAACCACGCTCGACATCCGCGCCTTTCAGGTGGTGAAGCAGAGCTCTGGCCCGGTGGACTACTACAAGGTCGAGAGCGGCCCTGACGGCACTTACCTCGCCGCGCGGTACCATCCGCCGCTGGACACCGTGGTCCGTGGCATCGAGGCTCCGAAGAGCTTCCAGCGCATCATCGGCGCAATCCGGTGGCGCTGGCGGGTCCACGCCTTCCCGAAGGGGGGCGACGACTGCAACCCCAAAGTGGGCGATGCTGCAGGTGGCATTCATGTCACCTTCAAGGCGGGGCAGAAGGTGATGATCATCAAGTACGTGTGGAACTCCACCGGGCCAGCCAACCGGAGCTGCGAGCTCGTCAACACCCCGTTCTTTGCCAAGCGGGTGGTGGTACTCCGCTCCGGCGGCTCGACCGGGGTGTGGCAGACGGAGACCATCGACCCACGCGGGGACTTCGTGCGCCTGTTCGGGGGCAAACTCAAGGATGTGCCCGATTTCGTGGGCCTGGGCGTGCTCACCGACGGCGACGCGACCAACTCCGTGAGCGAGGCGGACTACGCCGACTTCGTTCTTTTCGAAACCCGGCCCACCCAGGAAGCCGGTTCGGGGCGCTGAGCCTCCGCGCGCCCCCGGCGGTCAGCTCAGCGGCGACGCGGGTCACCTTGGACGGGCAGAGAAAATGGCCTCCTAGAACTTGAACGAAACGGCGAGGATCACGCTGAACGTGTCGAGCGTGATCTCGGCTTGCTCTCCCGGGATGGGCACACCGACCGGAAACAGGTCGTCGCTGGCCTTTCCGTGCTCCCATCCGAGCCCAACCGACCCCGAGACCTTGGCGGAATGGAACGAGACGCCGCCCCGGAGGCCAATCAGATCCACACGGCGGAACACCGGGGTCTCCAGGTCGACCGGCGAGGAATCAACGTACATCCCGCCGCTGAGGCTGAAGTTGGTCGAAAGCATGAGTTGAGCCCCGACGCTCCAGTTCCAGACTTGGCGCGCGCGGTAGGTGATCGTCGGAAAGGGGATTTCTCTCGTCGCTGGAGCGCCGGAGGTGGTGTCGACCACCCGCGCCGGCGTCTGAGAACTGAACAGCGGATACTCGTGCGTCCCGGCATGCCAGCGCAGGTCGACCTCGAACCGGAAGAGCCCGAACTGGAAGGCTGTGCCAAGCCCGATCCCCGCCGGAAGGCGATACTCGAACGTGGGTTCGGTGTCCTCGAAGAAGACCTGCTCGGTGCCGGCGTTGAGGTTGGTCAGCGATTCGTACGTGAACGACCCGCCGTTCAAGAGCTTCAGTCCCGGAGTGCGCACCGTCAGGCCCACCGCGAGCCAGGCCAGCGGCTCCCACTGGACGCCGCCCACCGCGCGGATCTGAAACGTGGAGCCGCCAGCGGTGATGTTGCGTATCGTTCCGTGGCTGGTGCTCGTGCTGGTCAGCTCGCCCGAGAGCTGACCGTTCTCGGAAAGAGTGGTGTAAGGAAATTCGATCGCCCCGCCGAGCCGAAGGTTACCAGCCGCTGCCCAGCCGAGCGAGACGGTAGGGACCACGGTGTCGAAGGCCGAGGCAACCGAGTAGGAGACCCGCTGGCCAGGCTCCGGCGTGCTGCTGGCGACGGCGTTCTGGTGCCAGTGAACCGGCTGGGCCACAGCGAAGCCTAGCCGGACCTTCTCCCACCCGATGACCTCGCTGCCCAGCACCACGCCGAGGGAGCTGGGCAAGCCTTCGAAGCTGGACACCGGCGTGGAGTGCTGAAAGCCGCTGCCGCCAAGGGTGGTCAGCTGGTAGCCCTGCACGCTCGCGCTGAGAACGGTGCGTTGCACGAGGGCGATTCCGGCCGGGTTGTAGAAGAGCGCGGTGACACTTTGCGCACGCGCAATGAATGCCCCTCCTTCGAGCGCCTCTTCAAGGCCGGGGTATATCCGGTCGTAATTGGGCAGCAGGAGCGTGGGGGGAAGGATGAGTTCCTGCGCCCGTGCGGTTTCCCCGACGAGCACCAGGATCAGCAACGGCCAGCACCGCGACCGCTCACTGCCCCTTCGGTGTAACGACTCCGACCCGTTCTGCTCGTTCATGAACGATCCCCTATTGCTGAGAAGCACTGCCCCCGGTCGGCATCTCCGGAGGGAGGCCCGCGCCGCTGAGAGCGGTCGCGTGGCGTCGGCCAGAGCTCGCCGGGTCCCCGCGAGGGTCGTGCAAGGACATCGCCGTCCGGGGCTCTATCGCCCGTCCCTGGGAGCCCGGCCGCCCGGGCAGCACGGTCGAGGCCTCGTCCTTCGTTTCGTCTGATCGCTATCCGTCAAACCTGTCAGGAGTCGATCAGCAGGCGCATCGCGAGTGGTTCCGGAATCGCTCGGGGAAAGAAATGGCACGATCGCTGCTTGTCAGGGTGCGCGGAGGCCCCGAGCTCTCGAGGACCGGGAGCGACCCTCCAGGAGGAAGCACTCACATGACCATGACGAAGACCCCAGACCCACTCAGCAAGGCTCGAGCAGCCGCACAGGAGCTCCACGCAGCCCTCAGCGATGCGGCGACCAAGCAGGGCGGAGCAGTGAAAGCCGACCTGGAGGCGGTCCAGCAGAAGACCAGGGCGCTGATGGATTCGCTGAAAACCTCCGTGAATGCCCAGCAAGAAGCCGCGCGAAAGCACCTGAAGGAAGCAATCGCCAAACTCGACACCGCGCAGAAGCACGCGATGGAAGGCGCGAAAAGCTTTGGTCAGGCGTTCGAGGCCTCGGTGAGGAAGACGGTCGCCGATGCCAGGGCGTCAGCGCAGCATATCAGCGAGGCCCTCGCCGAAGAGCGCTCCGCCAACGCCCGGAAGACGGGAAAATAGGAGAAGGACATGCGTAACTTCATCGCCGTCGTCTTCGACGACACGAGCAAGGCATACAGGGGACTTCATGAGCTCTGGCAGCTCGACAACGAGTCCCAGATCACCGTGCACGGCACCGCGGTCGTCCACCGCACCGACTGGGGCCAATACCAGGTCGACACCAAAGAGACGAATCCCGCTCTGGCCACCGCCGTGGGCGTGGGGATCGGGGCGCTCATCGGAGCGCTGGCCGGACCTGCCGGCGCGGCCATCGGCGCCGCGAAGGGTGCCGGGATCGGTGCGGCGACCGGAGGTGCCGTGGGGGTGGGGACTGATCTGTTCCGTGCGGACACGCGCGATCAGGCAAACGTCGAGACTGCCCGCGTGCTTGGACCCGGGCAGTCGGCGGTGATCGCCGACATCAGTGAGGACTCGACGACCCCGATCGATGCCCGGATGCGCTCCCTCGGCGGCACCGTCTATCGCCGGAGCCGGAGCGGTTTGCACGACGATGCCTGGTACGCCGATTTCGACTACCCGTACTACCTCTATCCCTACGAGTACATCCCGCCGGCGTATTCACAGCCCTAGCGAATGGCATCGGGACGCGCCCGGGCCGGGCTGTCGCCCCCGGCCCGGGTGGAACCTGGCCTCGTCCGAACCGGGGTGACCTCCCTCTGGTGGACCGTTCGGAGCTCGAGTCGCGGCGGGACGGTGGTCGACAGTCACTCTCGAGGTAGAACCCGAGCGTGGTTGCCTCTCGGCTGTCTGTGGGTACCCGCTGAAGGCATGGGCGAGCAGTGTTTGCCCGGTAGAGTGAAGCCGTCCTCTCGCATGCGACCCGGCGGGCAGGGTCTTCACCCCTCAGCCTCCCCCTGGACCGGCCGGATCTGTCGTGGGGTCCTGTTCGGATCGGGGCGAGTCTGTCGAGATCCGATCAGGAGATCCCAACAGTGGCTCGGGTCCTCTCAAGGGAATCCCGTTTGGCACGGGCGGTGCTCGGTGGGGATGTCGGTCAGCCTGGAGGGCCTGAGTGGACCGTGTTCTGGTCGTCGTGTTCGACAACGAGGCGAAGGCGTCCGAGGGGAGAAGCGCGCTCCTGCAACTCGATGCGGAGGCGACGGTCTTCGTCTACGCCACCTCCGTGGTGGTCAAGAGAGCCGACGGCACGGCGGCGGTGAGGCAGGAGGATGGCGGCGTCTTCGGAACGGCCCTGGGCACCACGCTCGGAACCCTGATCGGGTTCGTCGGGGGCCCGGCCGGCGCCGCAATCGGCGCGCTCTCGGGCATGACGCTCGGGATGATCGCCGACATCGACCAGACCCGCGTCGGTGGTGACTTCATCGACGACGTTCGCAAGGTCCTGACGCCGGGGAAGGTCGCTCTCGTGGCGGACGTCGAGGAGGACGAGACGGCCCCAGTGGACACCCGGATGGAAAAGCTCGGCGGCACCGTGTTCCGGCGCTCGGTCTCCGACGTGCGCGACATCGCGAACGACGAGGATGCCGCGGCGATCAAGGCGGACCTCGCGCAGCTCAAGGCAGAGCATGCGGAGGCCAAGACGGAGCGAAGGGCCAAGCTCGAGGACCGCATCAACCAGCTCGACTCAAAGCTCCAGGCCAGGCTGCAGAAGGCGAAGGAGTGGCGCGAGCGGGAAAGGAAGCTTGCCCAGGCCAGGCTCGAGCGCCTCAAGGGAAGGTCTGCCGGGGCTCAAGCGAAGACGTGATTCCAACTACCAACGACGAAAGGAAAGTCATGACGACGACGACAGGAACCCCGACGCAGACCCACACCCCGATTCTGGACGAGGTGAGGCGCCGCTCGGGCTGGGCAGTGTTCATGGGGGTGCTCACCGCGGCGCTGGGAATCGTTCTGATGGTCTACCCGTTCGCGACCGCCACCGCGACCACCCTCTTCCTCGGATGGATGCTAGCCCTCGCCGGGGCAGCGGAGATGGCACTCGCCCTCTACTCGCAGTCGGCCGGTACGTTCTTCTTGCGGCTGCTCGTGGGGGCCCTCTACGGCTTCACCGGGGTCTTGATCATCGTCAATCCGTTCGCCGGGATAGAGAGCCTGACGCTGGTCGTGGGAGTCCTGTTGCTCCTCAGAGGCATCCTGGTGATGGTGGCAGCCTTCCGCGTGAAGCCGATGGACGGTTGGGGCTGGTTCGTGGCCGATTCCATCGCGACACTGGTCGCCGGTGGGCTCATCGTCGCCCAATGGCCCTCGAGCACGTCCTGGGCGGTGGGGACGCTCGTTGGAGCCTCGGTGCTGGTGACGGGAATCGCCCGCACCATCTTCGCCGCGCGCATCCGTCAAGGTACCGGGCAGGTCCGGCAGATGGCGCGGGGAACGACGTGAACCGGTCCGACGGCGAGACGCCTAACTCGCCAGAGGTGCTGATGCTCACTCGTCGAACGGTCCATACTTCTTGACCCGCTCGATCACTGAGCCACGCCGGTCCGCCTCCGACTGGTTTCCTCCCTTTGACGTCGAGATAAACTGGAGCCTAAGCGGCCCGAGGTGGTTCCTTCGGTCCGGAGTACGCTCGGTCCGATGACGAGGAGACCTGCGGGCGGCCGCGGTCACGATTGCTCGAGGGGGAGGTCCGGCATGCTCGGTAGACGATGGCTGTCGCAGCGGAAAGCGGATCCGGGCGAACTCGAGCGTGCCCTCGACGCCGTGGCAGGGAGCCCGGAAGAGCATCCGCTCGCCCCGGAGACCGTCCACGCGGCCCTGGCCGCCTCCGAGCTCGTCGCCGCGAGCGTGGGGAAACCCGCGGAGTCTCTTCCGGCCGAGGCCCACGCGCTGGTCGAGCGATGGGCACATGACCTGCGCCGGCTCCGGAAGAAGGCGCGGGATGCGGTCGAGCACCTCGCGGGCACTCCCGAGGCGAACTTCGATTCGCGAGACGTCTACGACGAGCCGGATGCCGCAGTGCAGGACGCCGATGCCGACGCGGCGCTCTGGCGTACCAGGATGGACGAGCTGGCGCTCCGGCTGGCGGACGACTGACGCGCCCTGCCAGCAACCCAGGGCAGCAGGCTGTAACGACGAACGCTGCTCGGTGTCTGGCAGGCAAGAGCGCGGTGTGAGGGAGTGATGTCTTCGAGACTTCGAGCCGTTTGGCATCCGCTGGTCTTTCCGCTCTTGCTCAGCCTTTCAGCTTCGGCAGAGGTGTCGGATGAACTGTCCGCCCCCCCACTCACGCCCGAGCTTCGCGAGGCCCTAGCGGGGACCTGGGTGTATGCCGGCGGCGACGCGGAGCAGGCGAAGGTCGATGCGGCGGTGGATCGCGCGGTGGCGAACCTACCGCCCCTTTCCCGAAAGATCGCCTCCGATGCCCTGAGGCCGCGCGCCCGCCCCCGCCCGCGCTACGTGTTGGCCTTCGAAGGAGCGGTGGTTCGCATCACCTCCCCGGACGAGGTCGAGGAACGGGGTGAGATTGGAGGGCCACCCGTTGCCATGACCGACCGGTTCGGGGACCACACCCAGACCACCTTCCGTGTCCACGGTCGGTCCCTAGTGGAGGCGGGGGGCAACTCGGATGGGTCCGGAGAGACGGTGTTTACCGCGACAGCGGACGGAAGAACGCTCCTCGTCCACCGGGTGATGCGGAGCAGCAAGCTCGCCGCGCCGGTCGAGGCAACCCTCATCTACCACCGGCAGCCCTGACGAGCGGCCGACCCTGCGTGACCCCTGTCGAACAAGCACGCAACCGCGTCGGGATCTCGACAGCATCCCTGCATGGGTGCCGCAGACTGCTCGGCCAGCCTCGGCTCGAGACTGGCTCGCGACTTGCTCCCATCAGCGCGGAGCCCGGACAAGGACCGGGGACCACGCAGTCCACTCTTGAAAACGAGGTTTCCGTCATGACAACGAGTCGCGCAGTGCCAGTCGTCCTCCTCCTGTCGGCGTTCACCGGGGTCGCGGCCGCCCAAGAGTCGACCCCGCAGTCCCAGCAGAGCGCCCCGGCGCCCGCGAATCCGGGGCCGCTCGTCGGTGGGGTCGTCCTGGGTGTCACGGTCACCGAGAGCGAAGCGCTGGCGTTCGGTTACCGCATCTCCAAGCTGCTTCACTCCCAGGTCTGGAACGACAAGGGCGAGAAGATCGGAAAGACGGAGGACTTCATCGTCAAGCCCGACGGGAGGGTCACCTTCGCGATCATCGACGTCGGAGGTTTCCTGGGCATCGGCGCGCACCGGGTCGCCATCCCGGTCAGTCAGATCGCCGCGGTCAAGCCCCACGTGGTCGTGCCGGGCGCAACCAAGGATGCGCTGAAGGCCTTGCCCGAGTTCAAGTACGCGAAGGACAGCAATCGGAGCTAAGCGCGGGACGTGGAGGCTCGCGGGTGCGAGGGGCATGTCGGGACCGCTTCCGGCCGTCTGCCCCTCGCCCTTCGCGGTACCTCGATGATGACCCTCGGTGCGGGAAAGCGATCCGAGGGTCCATCCGGTTCGCCGGCTTCACCGTCCACGAGATCTCCCTTCACGGTCCACACGCTCTGCTTCGTACGAGCTCCTGGCCTTCCCGGAACACGCGCTCCTTCGACCGCACTCGTCGGCGCGCCCGCGACCGCGCCGGCAGCGTCATCAGCTCGAGCTGGACGCACTGCCCGCACTGCATGACCGAGTCACGCGACCGCGACGTTACCGGACGAGGTCAACGCTCCGGTGGGGTCGCAGCAGGGTTCGGGGTCGCGAACGCCACTCGCCGCAGCGTGTTCCGGTCGACATGGTGGAACGGCTCTCCGCGGCCGGCGATCCGGAGCAGCGTGTCCTGCTCGTAGCCGAACGAGTCGCTGTTCACGACAATCGTCAGTGCATACTCGAGGGTCAGGAAGTTCTCGGTCAGGAACGTCGAGGAGACGATGCCGGCGTTCGTCGAACCCAAGGTTGCCTTCACGGTGAAGGTTCGTGCGTCGCGCTCGGCGGTTCCTCTCGCCAGGGCCACCTGGCCGCGCGGGATCGCGACCGTCTGGAGGATGGCTCCCGTCGCCGGCTCCCACAGCCAGTAGCCAACCTGGTCATGGAAGGTCAACCGCTCGCCTGCTCGGGTGATGTGGATGTGGTAGCGCAGCCCGTACAGCAGCTGGGGACCATTGGTCTGGGGGTCGATGGGCTGGAACACCATTCGCTCCCGGTAGGTTTGGGTGCTCGACCCCGCCACCACCGGGTGCCGGTCGCTCCCCTCCCCCTCCCAGACTCCCCCCAGTGGCGCGAGTGGGCCGAGGTTCCGAAGCGTGTCCACGTCGAAATCGCTGGGCTCGGTGAAGATGTCGGCGGTCATCGGGTTCTCCCAGGTGTCAGCGCAGGAACGTCTCTCGGAGGTGTCGGCCGGAATGCGAAGGCCACGGTCAACGACGCCGTGACCTTGTTACCTCACCAGGTCACGCGGGCATCTCAGGTCGCCCTCTCGCGGAGGGACCTCGCCTTGGCCTTGAGGGCGTCCACCTTGGCCTGGACCGCTCGCTTCGCCGCCTCGCGCCGTTCGTTCGCCTTCTGCCGCCTGGCCTCGAGCTTGGAGTCGAGCTGGTTGATCCGGTCCTCGAGCCTGGCCTTTCGCTCCGCCGTGACCTCCGCATGCTCCGCCTTGAGCTGCGCGATGTCCGCCTTGATCGCCGCGGCGTCCTCGTCGTTGGCGATGTCGCGCACGTCGGAGAGCGACCGCCGGAAGACGGTGCCCCCGAGCTCCTCCATCCGAGTATCGACCGGGGTGGTCCAGTCCTCGTTCACCTCCGCCACCACCGCGGCCTTTCCCGGCGCGAGCCCCTTGCGGACATCGTCGATGAAATCCCCACCGATGCGGGCTTGATCGATATCTCCGATCATCCCCACCGCCATTCCGCTCATGGCTCCGATGGCCGCACCCGGCGGTCCGCCCAGCAGGCCGATCAACGCCCCCAGGGAGGCGCCGAGGAGGGTTCCGAGCGGGGCATCGTCCTCCTGTCTTACCGCTCCCATCCCGTCGGCACTCCAGGCCACCACCGCGGTCACGTAGACGAACAGGCTTCCCTCTCTGCTCAGTTGCAGGAGCGCGTTCCTGCCCTCGTACGCTTTCCCCTCGTTGTCGAAGACCACGACCAGCATGCGGTTCATGTCTTGTTCTCCTCGCGAACGTGACTCCGTCGCGCGTGGAGCACCGCCCGTGCCAACCTTCGATAGGCACCGATCTGGCGCGCCGACTGCTAGGCTCAGCCTCGCGCTGATCGGCTCTGGACACCCTGCTGGGAACAGATCACGAGCGTGGAAACGCCCAGCAACGGGTCCGGGATGCACGCTCGCTCCTCCTCGCGGCGCGCGCTTCTTGCACACCCGTCCGGGACGGTGACGCAAGCCTCTCCCACTCGGAGTCCGTGGCGAGGAAGGACTTTCAGCAACGATCCCCGAATTCCGTGACCTTGTCCGGCGGCCGAAGCGCCTGGATGTAGCGATGCGGCTGGTGATCGGCGAGGGTGTAACGGGCCCGATCAGAGCGCCTCCCGGTGGAAAAGGCGGCCAGGAGGGAGCGGAGGAGCTCTCGCAGTTCGAGGAGTGCGTGGTGGAAGCCGTCGCGCCATTGACTCGCTCGACCTCCATGCGCTCCTCCACTCAATCGCCTGCTGCTCACCAGCGACAGGCGGACGCGCCTTCCCGCACCTGCCGTCAGCGCAGGAACGTCTCGGCCGTATCCGCCGGCAGCTTCATCTGCGTCGCCGACTGCGGATCGGAATTGAACCTCCCGAAGACCTCCGGGGCTTTCCTGAAATGCTCCTCCAGCCCCTGGATGCGGTGGACGTTGTTCGGGTGGTCCGACAGCAGCTCCGGCGACTGTCCGACCTGCGCGTTCTGGAAGTCCTTGAAAAGCCAGACCAGCCCCCATGGGTTCAGCCCGGCCGCGGCGCAGATGTCCGATCCGGTCAGGTCCGCGCGTTCTTCGACGTCTCGCGAGTAGCCGAGGGAGTTGAGCTTTCCCAGAAGCGCGAGGGCGAGAAGGTGCGCCCGGGTCGGACCGAGCAGGACCGCAGCCCCCAAGCTCCGGAGGAGCAGCTGCTCGCGCTTCTCCATCAGGGTCACCGTGTCGTGATGAATGGTGTGCGCGACCTCGTGGCACAGGGTTCCGGCGAGCTCCTCGCGATTCTTGACGAAGAACAGCAGCGCATCCCCGACGTAGACGTTGCCTCCCGGGGTGGAGAAAGCGTTCGGCTGCGCCATGTGGACCAGGTAGAAGCGAAAGGGATGTTCGTAGCGCGGTTGGGCGGCCCGGATGATCTGCGCCTCGAGAGGCTTCAGCGTGTCATACAGGGGCGAGGTGGCGACGATTTCCCCCTTGGCCTTCAGCTCGTCGAAAACTTCCTGTCCGAGCTGAACCTCCACATCCGGCGACTCCTGCTGCTCCGACGCCGCTGCCCTGCCGGCCAGTAGGAGCCCGCCGACGATCGCCGCGGTAGCGGCGAGAGCCACGGTCAACGACACCGTGGCCCTGTGGCCCCCCGGGGTCACGCGGCGCCCTTCGCCACCTGCGCCACCTCGCCCGCTCCACGCCGGATGCGTGCGGCCAGGACGGTCCGGGAGACCCCTGTCACCAGCACCGACGCGCCCACCAGCGTCCCCACCGCCCACGCGGTGCTCGACGGCCACTTGGCGATGATCAGCCCGCCGGCGGCCAGGTTGGCGATGGAATCGGCGACCAGCCAGCCCCAGCCATCCAGCGGCCGGACCCGGAACGCAGCCACCATCGCCAGAATCCCGCGCACGACCAGCATCGACCCCACGAACAGGGTCAGGCTCTCGGCTCCGGTGAACGGATTGACGATGAGCACGATTCCGGTCAAGCCGTAGAGCACCGCGATGAGTAGCCGCAGGAAGAATTGCCCAGGCGTCTGAGAGGCGAACGCGAGAACAATCTCCGCCAAACCGACGAGCGTCAGCGTCCAGCCGAGGAACAGCGTCGTCGCGGTCGCGGTGGCGAGCGGGTACATCAGCAGTACGATTCCGAGAGCGATGGTGAGGAGGCCCATGAACACCGCCCACCCGGAGCGGCGTTTCACATCGTCGAGAATGGTAGGTTGATTTCTTGATACTGTAGTCATGGCTTTCCTTTCAGTGATGCTTGACTAGGTTGAACTGAAAGAACCGACCACGGGCTCACGGTGCCCTCGCCCGGGCAGTGGCAGCCTTGGCCTTCAGCCGCTCCACCTTGGCCTGCGCGGCGCGCTTCGCCGCCTCGCGCCGTTCCTTCGCCTTCTGCAGCCTGGCCTGGAGCTTTGAGTCGAGCTGGTTGATGCGGGCCTGGAGCTTGGCCTTTCGCTCTGCCTTGGCCTCCGCATGCTCTGCCTTGAGCTGCGCGATGTCCGCCTTGATCGCCGCGGCATCCTCGTCGTTCGCGATGTCGCGCTCGTCGGAGACCGACCGCCGGAAGACGGTGCCCCCGAGCGTCTCCATCCGGGTGTCAACCGGGGTGGTCCAGTTCTCGTCGACCTCCGCCACTACCGCGGCTTTCCCAGGCGAGAGGGCCTTGCGGATGTCGTCGATGAAGTCGCCACCGATGCGGACCTGGTCGATGTCCGCCATCATTCCCACCGCCATTCCACTGAGGGCGCCGATCGCCGCGCCGGGCGGTCCGCCCAGCAGGCCGATCAACGTCCCCAGGGACGTGCCGAGGAGGGTTCCGAGCGGGGCGTCGTCCTCCTGCCTCACCGCCGCCTCCCCCTCGGCGCTTCTGGCCACCACCGCGGAGGCGTAGACGAACACGCTTCCCTCTGCATCCAGTTGCCGGAGTGCCTTCCTGCCCTCGTACGCCTTTCCCTCGTTGTCGAAGACCACGACCAGCATGCGGTTCATTTCCAGTCCTCCTTCCGACGTGACCCGTCGCGGGGCAGAGCACCGCGCGTGCCAACCGGTTCGCGAAGCCGACGACCGTGTGGCCGGCTCCCTGGTGGGCCCGGCCCTGATCGGTATTCGACGGCTCTGCCAGGCCCCGATCAGGGGAGGGACCCCTCAAGGGACGCGGAGACCCGACCCGACGGTGACAGACTGTCTCCTGCGACCCGTCTCCGCTCACCCCAGTGTGCACGATCCCGACAGGGGCGTCGGAACAATGGGCGACGTCAACTGCGGCGATGGTTGAAACCATCTGTAGTGAGGCCGTCGCGGCATGTCGCGGACACCCGGCCTTTCGTGTTCTCGCCGCCAGGTCAACGGCGCGCGTGTTGCAGTCGCACTCCGCGAACCTCGACGGAGAGCGAACATCGTGGCTCGGCAGCGCGCATCTCATCGCGAAGAAGTCGAGATCATCCAGCGGTTGCGCGTCGGTGATCAGCGCGCACGGACCACCCTGGTCCGGCGGTACCACTCTGCCCTGCTGCACCACGCGTTCCTGGTGTTGCGGGACGCGACACTCGCCCAGGATGTCGTCCAGGATTGCTGGCTCGCGGCATTCAGGTGCGTCGATCGCTTCGACGGTCGTTCCAGCCTGTTCACCTGGCTCGTCCGGATCGCAATCAACAAGGCGAAGAGCCGACGGAGCCGCGAGAGACGATCGGTTCCGTTTTCGGCACTCGTCCCTCCTGCGTTCACCTCTGGAACCTACGGCGCGGACCGCTTGGACCGTCCGGAGGTGGACGAGCTCACCCCGGAGTGGATCCTGCTCGAGCGGGAGGCGGTCAGGACGCTCGACGGCGCGCTCCTGGCGCTTCCGGAGAGCCAGCGATCGGTGGTGGTCCTGCGCGACCTGGAAGGAGCGAGCTCCACCGAGGCCTGCCGGGTGCTGCAGATCAACGATCTGACTCAGAGGGTGCGACTCTCTCGCGGTCGCGCGACGCTCCGGCTGGCGCTGCAGGAAGATCGGCGACTCGCCGCCTAGTGAGGGGCAACCCCGGAAGCTTGTGTTCCGCGGGAAGCGGGCGTAGTGGCACTGGAGACACCGCCAAGGGTATTAGAGTTCCTCGGAGGTTGAGCGTGGCCCGGGTGCTGGTCGTTGACGACGACGCATCGATGCTCGCCGCGCTCAGCGCCTTGCTGAGGTCGGCGGGGCACGAGGCCGTCGTCGCCCAATCCGGGAAGGAGGCGCTCGCGTTGCTCGACGGCCATATCGAGGCCGTGGTGACCGACTACGCGATGCCACAGATGAACGGGGTGCAGCTGACCCAGCTGGTACGACAGCGCGATGAGACGCTCCCGACGATTCTGCTGACCGCCCACGGGTCAGAGATGGTCGAGGCCCGGGCGATGAAGGCCGGGGCATACCAGTACGTCACCAAGCCGATCGACATCGAGAACCTCTCGCTGGTGGTCGAGCGGGCGCTGGAGGCGCGCTCGCTGCGGCTTGAGAACAGAAGGCTCACCGTGGAGAAGTTGCTGGGCCGGTCGATCATCGGCGAGTCGCCGCCGATGCGGCGGCTGCTCCAGCAAGTCGAGCGGATCGGACCCAAGGACATCACCGTCCTCGTGCGAGGTGAGACCGGGACGGGCAAGGAGCTGATCACCTCGCTCGTTCATGCCCATAGCCGGAGGGCGGCCGGGCCGCTGATCCGCTTCAACTGTGCAGCGGTGCCGGGCGAGCTCGCCGAGGCGGAGCTCTTCGGGCACATCCGCGGTGCGTTCACCGGGGCTCACCAGACCCGGGCTGGCTTCTTTGCCCAGGCGGACGGCGGGACGCTCGTCCTCGACGAGATCGGAGAGCTCCCCCTCCACCTCCAGGCCGTGCTGCTCCGGGCGCTTCAGGAGGGCGAGATCCAGCCGGTAGGAGCAGGGAGGGTGGAACGGGTCGACGTTCGGGTCATCGCTTGCACCAATCGAAATCTGGAAGCGGATGCCCGTGAGGGGCGGTTCCGCCAGGACCTCTACTTCCGGCTGGCGGTGGTGGACCTCGTCGTCCCGCCGCTCCGGGAGCGGCGCGAGGACATCCCGGCGCTCGCTCGCGAGTTCGCCCGCATCTACGGCGAGCGATTCGGCAGGCCCGAGGCCCAGCTCTCGGCGGAGGACCTCGCGGAGATGGTCTCCGCCGAGTGGCCGGGCAACGTCCGGCAGCTGGAGAACGCTGTCGCCCGGATGGTGGCGCTCGGGGAGGGGCCGCACCTCACACGAGACGGCACCTCCTCGTTGGGGGCCGCTCACTACGTCGAGTCTCCGCCAAGCAAGTCCGCCGAGGGGCTCACCCTGAGAGAGCAGGTCGAGGCACTCGAGCGGGGAGTGATCAGTCGAACGCTCGCCGCGGTGGGTGGAAATCAGTCCGAGGCGGCCCGGCGTCTCGGGCTCAGCCGGGGCGCGCTCATCGACCGGATGCGGAAGTACGCTCTCCTCCGCGGGAGTCCGGGCTCGGAGTGAGCCTCCGTGGCATCACTCGGTTCTCAGGCGGCGGCCGGAAACATCGGCGCTTCCTCCGGGTCCAATCTCCGTCCGGGAGGACCCGATGGATGTGGGACGGGGAGCGATTCCGATGGGCGCCGCAAGCGTCGCGGGAGGACTCGGCCGGGCGTCGTTCGAGGTCTCGGGGCTCCCCGGCAGGGTGGGATCGTCCCCGGACCCGGTGACGCGTCGTGCCAGGAGACGACCGCTGATGGCAGGCCTTCCTTCGTCCTTGCACACTCAACGAACGTGAGCTCAGAGAACTCGCCCGGCCGGGTCAAAGGCACGGTGTTCATCGTGGATGACGATCCGAGTGTGAGGGATGCCCTTGGGTCCCTCATCCGGTCCACCGGACACGTGGTTCGAACCTTCGGCTCCGCCGATGAGTTCCTCGACTCGCCGCCCAGCGACACTCCATGTTGCCTGGTGCTGGACGTCCGGTTGCCAGGTCTGAGTGGGCTCGACTTGCAGTCGCGGATGGCGGAGCTCGATCGGGACGTTCCGATCATCTTCATCACCGGGCACGCCGACGTGCCCACCTCTGTCCGGGCAATGAAGGCGGGTGCAATCGAGTTCTTGACCAAACCACTCGGAGAGGAGGAACTCCTTGGGGCGATCTCCACCGCGCTGGAGCTGGACCGGCTCCGGCGCGACCGCCGTGCGCACCAGGACGAACTGGATGCGCTCTACGCCTCACTCACCTCCCGGGAGCGACAGGTGATGTCGCTCGTCGTGACGGGGCTGGCAAACAAGCAGATCGCTGCGCAGCTCGGCACCAAGGAGATCACGGTCAAGGTTCACCGTGGCAGGGTGATGCACAAGATGCGCGCCGAGTCGCTGGCAGACCTGGTCCGGATCGGAGAAAGCCTGCGGCTGCTCCAGAAGAAGTAGCGAGCCCGGGGCCCAGAATGGTCACGGCCTGCCGAGCGCGCGGTCGATGGCGTCAAGGAGATCGTCGTCGCTGAACGGCTTCTCCAGGAACGCCACTGCGCCGGCCGCAAGCGCCCTCGCACGCGCAGTGGCATCGGCGTGAGCGGTCATGAAGACGATCGGAATCGCCGCGCCCGAGGCGGCGAGATGCTCTTGGAGATCCAACCCGCTCATCCCAGACATCCGGACGTCGAGCACCAGAGAGGCGACGTCCGACGCTTGACCGGAACGGAGGAACTCCTCAGCCGAGTCGAAGAGCTTCACGCGAAACCCGGCCGATCTCAGCAGCGCGCGGAGCGCTTCCCGAACCGAGGCGTCGTCATCGACCACCGCCACTGTTGAGCCGTCGAGCAAGGTTCTCCGGAACACCGAGGACTCTAGGTCCAGCCCAACTCTGCAGCGGGACTCGTCATTCCGCCATAATACCTTCGTATAGGACGGGGCCGTCGGCCGAATGGCAGAGCGACAGCAGGTCGAGGCCGCCCAGCACGGTACGGTGGAGGCCTGCTCGGTTTCTGACGGCACCGCCACGAAACGAACAGCGAGCCGTGCATTGGTGAGCCAAAATTCCCCGGGCCTCGCCGAGATACGCGACATCGGGAATGGCACGAAACGTGCTCTTCGCGTCCGCAGCGAGGCACGTGAATGCGCGGCACACCACACTTCCCTTCCACGAGATGGAGTTCGCTCTGCATCGAGGCACTCCTCGAGCTCCGGGCCTGCGTCCGACGGGTCACCGAGCGGCGGACCGAGGTTGCCTGGAAGGACTTCGTGGAGGGGCTCCGAGTGCTCGCCCAGGACGCCTCCCGGGACATGATCGCGGCCTGCGAGCATCCTGCCGCCTGCGCCCAGCTGGTGGCACGGCTCGAGCTCGAGTTCCTCGGCGATCTACCACAGAGCGAGGAGCTCACTGACGAGTGTGCCGAGCGCTTCGCCCAGCAGTTGGTCCTCCGCCGTTTGTACAGGACGAGGTCGGCGCAGCCGGTCCATGCTTCCGGCAGCCGAGCGACCCCGGGAGAGCTGCGGGCCCGGGCGCGATTCCGACAGCACCGGGTCGAGGCCCGCCTGCTCTTCGCGGAGGTCAAGTGCCGCCTCTGGATGGCGGTGCTGCGAGGAGCACTCCTCGAGGCCGGGGCCCTGCTGGTCCGACTGGAGGCGGAGTGCACCACCAAGGAGCGCCATGAGCTGCTTCGAAGGCTCGAGGAGTCCCGGGGAACGCACGGTTCGGCGGACCTGAGCGGGGAGGAGCTCGCGGCCACGGCGGAGCAGGTGGCCACCCAACGGCTCCTCGAGGGCCTCCAGGGGATGCACCGCCTTGACCAAGCACCGGCAGAGCCCACTCCTGGCTGCTTCGTCGCAGTCGAAGCGCCGCCGGCCTGACACTCGCTGGGCGCTTCTGACCTCCGCGCGGGTCGAACCTCACCCGGTGATGTCCGAAGGTCAGGCCTGCCGGTCTACCTGGAATGTCGCGGGTCGACCTCCGCCACCTTCGGCGCCGCAGGCAGGGTGAACTGGAACACCGTTCCCCTGGGCGCGTTGGGCGCGACGGAGATCCGGCCCCCGTGGGACTCGACGATGGAGCGGCTGATGGCCAACCCCATTCCCAGGCCCCGTGGCTTCGTGGAGAAGAACGGCTCGAAAAGCCGCTGCATCGCTCCGGGATCCAGGCCCGCTCCGGAGTCCGCCACTGCGATCTGGACCCGGTCCCCTTCGTCCTCGACCGAGCTGATCATCAGAGTCCGGGGGCCCTCGGCGATCGTGCTCATCGACTCGATGGCGTTGATGATCAGGTTGACCAATACCTGTTGCATCTGAACCCGATCACCGAGGACCATCGGAAGCTCCGAAGCAAGCACCGACTCGACCGAGACGCCGCTCTTCTTCGCTTCGGGGCCAATCAGCGAGATGACTTCCTCCACGACGTCATTGATGCCCAGCGGCTCTCTCAACGGAGGTGCCCTCCGGCTCAGCGCCCGGACACGGCCCACAATGGCCCCCGCGCGTTCGCCCTCGCTGGCGATCCGCGTGGCCGCCTGCCGGACTTCCTCCATCTCAAGAGGATCACGGGCAAGCCAGCGCAGCAGGGCGCTGGCATTGGCGACGATGGCCGCCAGCGGCTGGTTGATCTCGTGCGCGATCGATGCCGCCAGCTCGCCCATCGTCGTCACCCGCGTCACGTGAGCCAGCTCCGCCTGGACCTTGGCCAGGGTCTCCGCCGCTTGCCTGGCGTCGGTGATGTCCTCGCAGGCGATGAGAATCATCGGCTCGCCAGTCGGGCCCCGGACCGCGCGGGCGGATTCGCGAACGCAGATCACCCGACCGTCCTTGCGGACCTTCCGGAGCTCCCAGCGAGCGGTCTCGCCCAGCCGCTCGATGCGGGCGGCGCAGTTTCGAGCGACGGCCGCTCGATCCTCCGGATGGAAGACATCCAGGACCGACCGACCGACCAGCTCGTCCACGGTGTATCCGAGCTGCTCGGCTCCGAAGCGGTTCACCGATCGGACGGCACCGGAACCGTCGATCATGAAGTACATGGTCGGATTGTTTTCGAAGGCGGCCCGCCACAGCTCCTCGCTAGTCCGCAGCCGCTCCCCCATCTGCTTGCGCTCGGTGATGTCCTCGGCGATCCCACAGGCTCGGTACGCCTTGCCCCGCTCATCGCGGATCAGAACGCCATGGTCGTGAATCCAGCGCTCCGTTCCGTCAGAGCGACGGATCCGGTACTCCACGTCGAATGCGCCGTTCTCGGCGATCCAGCTTGAGAAGGTCTCCGCGACCCGCGGGCGGTCTTCCGGGTGAACGTTCTCCAGCCACAGCCGGGCATTGGCCAGCAGGTCGCCCGGCGGGAGGCCCCACACGCGCTCGAAGCTCGGGCTGACGTACAGAACCTGCTCGGGTCGGAGCGAGTGGATCCAGAACACCTCGCCGAGGTTCTCGGCCATCAGCCGGAACCGTTCTTCGCTCTCCTGGAGGGCTCGCTGCGCCACCCGTCTCGACGCCGTGAACTCGACCATGACCACGGCAGTGACGAGGAAGAGAACGTGCCCCAACCGATGTCCCTCGGCAACGCCCAACGAGTGGACCGGAGGGATGAAGAAGTAGCCGATCCCCGCGGCGGAGACGGCAGTGGAGAGCAATCCCGGGCCTCGTCCACCGAACCAAGCGCTGGCGATGATGGCCGAGAGGGCCACCAGATAGGGGACTCTGCCTTCCTCGATCGGGAGGAGCCCCCGGATCACCAACGCGAGCATGGCCAGTGCCACGGCGACCCCGTAGCGGATGACCCGTTCTCTCAAGTCCGGCGCCGAGTTCCCCATGCGCGGCCCTCCCCGGATCGAAACCGGGAACACCCTACACGAGGAACTCTTCCAGGGCTCCTGCGCCGAGGACCGAAGGGAGCACATCGGTCGCCTCTCCTCAAGGGGCCCGCCGTGGCCCCTCTGCGGTGTCCACGAATCCAACAGGGCTGAGAGAAGCGTCGGGCAACCCCGACGATCGGCCCGCCGAAACTCCCCTCGGCCGATTTGCGGGTTGGCATGGACGCTGCTCTGACGCCTATCGATGACCATACCCTTCGAAGAGTGGAAACAGGTCCGCCAGGCGTCGTGGGCCCGGCGACTGGCAGCTCTGCTCGTCCGAATCCGCTCGAAGGCCCTGGAGGGCCCGGAGGTGAACATCGCCCGGGCGGTGGACGAGGCGTTCGCGTCGTTCGCCCGCGAGTCTCGCTGATGCCGCGGTTTGGGCCGGCGTGGCGCCGCGGCATTCCAGCGGTGCAGGGATGACTTGGGGCGCTCTCGCGACTTTCGCCGGGGCAACGCGTCGCGTTGTCCGCAGTTGGCGCGCGGCGGTTCTCGCCTTGGGCCTCTTTCTCTCTCCGGGTGCCCTGGCAGGTCCGCCGTCACGACCGACGACCCGGAGCCCGTCGAACCCCATCACTGGGAGGTGTATCTGGCCTTCCAGTACTTCCGGACGAATGGGCAGGGCGCCGACGGAACCCTGCCGCAGGTCGAGGTGAACTACGGGGCGGTTCCCGACCTGCAATTACACGCGATTGTGCCGATGGCCTGGACGAGCCCCGAGAGCGGAGGCTTCCAGTATGGCCCAGGCGACATCGAGCTTGGTGCCAAGTTTCGCTTCGTCCAAGACGACGACTGGGGCCCACAGATCGGAACGTTTCCCCTCCTCGAGGTCCTCGTCGGCAACGCGTCGCGCGGCCTCGGGACCGGACACGTCCAGGTACTGCTGCCGATCTGGCTTCAGAAGAGTTTCGGCCGCTGGACGACCTACGGCGGGGTCGGGTACTGGATCGGCAATCCCGGCCCGGGGGGCACGGTTCCTGGTTCGTCGGATGGCAGGCCCAGTACCAGCTCGCGAAATGGGCAGCCGCCGGAGCCGAGATCTACCACGGCATGGCCGGGCAGGATGGCAGTCCCACGGACACTCGCTTCAACGTGGGAGTGGTCATCGACCTGAGCGACCTTCAACACGTGCTCCTCTCCGCTGGCCACTCGTTCGGGAGCGCCTCCACCCAGGCCTGTGCCCCCGAGCAACTAACAGCCATCGCCGACCCCTAGACGGCGATCCACACCCAGTCGGCCTCGACCTTCGCCGGGTAGCAGCCGATGGGCTCGGTGCGGACGTGCTGCATGAACCTGGCGACGTTCATCAGGAGCGCGGCGACCCTCGCCGAAGGAACCTCGTTGCCGAGATAGCCGGGCACGGGACCGGAGAGCACCTCGCCGGTGGTCACGTCGAACTGCGCGCAATGCATGCCACAGGTGACGATGGTGCCGTCGAGCGTCCCCATCTCCAGAGGCGCGTTCATGTGCCCGCAGCGCCGATCGATGGCGTAGAAGGTGCCGTCGCAATTGCAGATGACGAACTGGTGCCCGTTCAGCTCGACGGTCTTCATCCCTCCCGGGGCGACCTCGGCTGTCCTCACCGCCTTGACGAAGTCACTCAAGGCCCAGGTCCTTGGCTGACAGCTGCGGCAGGCTGGCGGGATCGGCGACATCCTGGTGCACGAACAACCCGCACCAGCAGCGCTTCATCGCGTCGAAATGCTTGCGGTGGAACGGGATGCAGGGGCAGACGATCTGCATGTCGCGAGCCCGGTCGTGCCGAATGGGCTGGCAGGGACAGAAGGGAACGCCGTGCTTGACCTCGAGCTTCACCTCTTGCTCGAGGAGGAAGTCCGCCAGCTCGGCGTCCGGGGTGAACTTGAACCCCAGCGGCTCGACGACCCGCTGGAAGAAGCGGCGCAGCGCCTTCTTCCTGGATTCGGTGGTCATGGAGATGCCCGCTGGCTTCCCAGGAGCTTCGCGTACCGCTCGGGCTGATAGCCCACGACGACCTGATCGCCGATCCGCACGAACGGAAAGCCGCTGGCCCCCTCGGCATCGAGCTCGCGCATGATCCGCTCCTGCGTCGCCTCGTCCGCGAGGTCGTAATCGACGTCATCGAACGGGATGCGGCGCTGGGTGAAGTATTCCTTCGCCTTGCGGCACCAGGGACAGGTGGACAGTGTGTACATCGAGACCTTCTTCATCGTCTCTCCCGGTCAGCCGAGGCTGACGAACACTTTGCCGGCTTCGGTCTTCACCGGATACACGGCAAGAGCGAGCTCGGGTGCATCGAGGAATCGCCCGCTCTGGATGTCGAAGCGCCAGTCATGGCAGGGACAGGTGAGGATCGAAGCCTCGAGCGCGCCAGTGAACAGCGGACAGGCCATGTGGGCACATTTGCCAGAGACGGCGTAGATCGCTCCGCGCACGCGGGCGACCACGACGTTCACCCCGAGCGGATACGCCGGGGCCATGCCGCCTTCCGGCAAGGCAGTCTCGTCCATCACGTACGTCCAGGTCATCGTCTCCTCCTCCTCCTCCGTTCTCGAGGAGGGCCGCCGGTCCCGGTGATGCCCAGGCTCCCCTCCGACACCGAGCAAGTCGCGAGCCAGTCCCGCAGCCGCTCGCCGCCCTGGGCGGTGCCGCGGGTGTCGTCCTAGTGCCGCAGCGCCGAATCCCGATAGCGAGCTGTCGGATTTGCCGACCAGATCCACGGAGCAGTGTTGGACTGCCGACAAGCCAGGCAACTCCTGGGTCGATGCACGCGCTGTGGATGTCTCACGCGTGCGGCACCGCCGCCGCCTCGGCCTCCGCTTGGCGCAGCCTGGGCTGCGAATGGTGCTGGCATGGCCGGTGCACCGATTGAAGGCGAAGGATCTGACACCGCGAGGGGATGATCCTCCCTCAACGAAAGGAAGGAAAGGCACCAGTCATGGCGGACCCGAAGGTGAAGGACGCACTCAACAAGGTTCGAGCAGCTGCGCAGGAGCTGCACGGGGCGGTCAGCGACGCCGCAGCGAAGCGCGGCGGAGCGATCAAGGGCGACCTCGAAGCCGTTCCGAAGAAGGCCAGCGCGATCATGGAATCAATCAAGACTTCGATGGCCGCACATGAGGAGGCCACCAAGAAGTACCTGAAAGAGGCAATGATGACTCTGGAAGCGGCCCAGAAGCACGCGAACGAGAGCGCAAGGAACTCCGGCCAGGCATTTCAGAGCTCGGTCAGAAAGACTCTCGCTGACGCTCGAGCCTCGGTCGAACATCTCAGCGAGGCTCTCGCGGAACAGCGTTCAACCCACCAGCAGAAGACCAGCAAATAGGAGAATGACGTGCGTAATTATATCGCAGTAGTGTTTGACGACATGAGTAGGGCCTACGAAGGGCTGCACGCGCTCTGGCAGCTCGACAGTGAATCCCAGGTCACCGTGCATGGAACGGCGGTCGTCCACCGCAATGACTGGGGCGACTATCAAGTCGATACCAAAGAGACGCATCCCGCATTGGCGACCGCCGTCGGTGTGGGCCTTGGCGCCCTGCTGGGTGCGTTGGCGGGACCCGCGGGTGCTGCAGTGGGGGCAGCCAAGGGAGCGGCCATTGGCGCGGCAACCGGAGGTGCGCTGGGCGCTGGTACGGACATTGCTCGCCTGGACACTCGCGATCAAGCGGGCATCGAGACGGCCTACGTGCTCCGTGCCGGCCAATCTGCCGTGATCGCCGACGTGAGCGAGGAGTCGGTGTATCCGATCGATACGCGGATGGGTGATCTTGGCGGGACTGTCTTTCGGCGCGCCCGGAGCAGTCTGCATGACGATTCATGGTTCGATGACTACGACCCAAGAAGCTATCTCTACCCGTACGAGTACGTCCCACCGAGCGAGCCGCCCTGGGCTGGGCCGTAGGATCGCCTCGGAGGCGATGAGAAGGCTGGGCAGTCGCTGGTGATGGCCAGCGACCGATGGGCCGGCGGCTGACGCAGGAGGCCGCCGGCCCATCGGCATGTTCGGGCACCAAGCTTCGAAGGAACGAACCCATGGGTCCTCCCTCGCGGAGCTGACACGGCTACCTTCCTCCGCCGCCGGACATCACGGACAGCGAGGCGCTCGTTCCGGGGATCTGCCGTGACACCTGGTTCGATCTGGAGGGAATCCGGACCGGGCGCCGTCGATCAAGGTGAATCTTGCCCGCAGGTGGCGACGTCGGAGCGCCCGGTCGAGCAGGGTGGCCAAACGATGAAGAGGACTACCGTCCATCGAGCCTCCGCTCCTCTTGCCGACCCCACCTCTCGCTGAGGTCCCGGATCATCCCCACCAGCACCACGAGGAAGAGCGCCGCGCCGATGAGGGCGAGGGCCCACTTCGAAGAGTAGCGGTCGCGCTCCGTCTCGGCCATCGCTCAGGCAGTGCCTCGGGTTCGATGCGGGGGACTCGAGCGCAACTGGGCTCGAGTGCTCTCGACGACCGAGTCCATCCAGCCTCAGCAGATGCTCCAGAATCTCGTCACGGTTGGCGGGCTCCATGACCGGGTTCCTCCCTTCGTCGGGCGGCGTTCTCGATCCGAGAGGCCACGTCCGGCACGTGGCGTGCCAGCGCGCCGAGGTGCCCCGTCGAACGCGCTGATTTGTCGTCGCCTAGGCCAGGCGGTCGACGTCCGGCAACGTGAATTGAAAGATGGCACCCCGAGGTACATTCGCGATCGCCCACAATCGCCCGCCGTGAGCGTCGATGATCGAATGGCAGATCGATAGACCCATCCCCAGGCCGCCAGGCTTGGTGGTGTAGAAGGCCTCGAAGAGATGCTCGAGAGTCGCCGGCGGCAGTCCAGGACCCGAATCGCGCACCGCGACGAGCAAGCCACCCGGCTCCGCCTTCCGGGTGCTGACCAGCACCTCTCGCTCCCCGCTGACGCTGCTCGTCGCCTCGATAGCATTGATGATCAGGTTCAACATCACCTGTTGAACCTGGACCCGGTCCCCGGGAATGAGCGGCAACGCCTCCGCGAGCGCCGCCTGCAACGAGACTCCGTTCTTCGTTGCTTCAGCACGGGTCAGCTCGACCACCTCGCGGATCGCATCATTGCTGTCGAACCAGTCCCTCTGCGCCGGCGCTCTCTTGCTCAGGGCACGAATCCGGCTGATGACAGCGCCCGCTCGTTTGCCGTCCTTGACGATTCGATCAAGGGCCTGGCGCACCTCCTCCAGATCCGGCGGTCGGCCACCAAGCCATCGCAGCGCCGCCTGAGCGTTGGAGACCGTCGCGGTGACGGGCTGGCTCACTTCATGCGCGATCGACGCGGTCAGCTGGCCCATCGTTGCGACGCGGTTCGCGTGCGCCAGTTGCGTCTGCATCTCACGCAACGCCTCTGCGGCGCGCTTGCCCTCGGTGATGTCCTCGGACACGACCAGGACGACGGGTTGGTTCTTGAGCAGCATCGCTCTGGCCGTCTCGCGAACCCAGAGCGCCTCCCCATTCTTGCGCAATTTGCGCAGCTCCCAGCTTAGGGTCTTCCCGGGACGAGCCAGGCAAGTCGCCTTGTTCTCCAGGGCGCGCCCTCGGTCGGCCTCATGAAACAGGAGCTCCACGTGACGGCCAATCAGCTCCTCGGTCGTGTATCCGAGCTGCTGGGCGCCAAAGGGATTCACGGACAGGATCGTGCCGCTCGGATCCACCATGAACAACATGGCCGGGTTGTTCTCGAAGACTGC
>Ga0335077_10000802_pt1 | contig 35762 bp, 35 predicted proteins | sample Lox_Sample_31_FD_207151 | JGI IMG/M metagenome (GOLD analysis project Ga0335077, IMG submission 207151) | Soil microbial communities from Loxahatchee National Wildlife Refuge, Florida, United States - Lox_Sample_3.1 | ecosystem: Environmental > Terrestrial > Soil > Wetlands | place: USA... | reverse complement strand
CGGAAGCCGCGGCGGCGGCCAGTGGCATTCCGAGTCCGGTGACTTCGTCGGCAGCCGACAGGGCCAGGTGCCTGCAGGCATTTGCGAGATCGTCCAACTCATCCCACAGAAGCAGCAAGCGTTCCATGAGAGCACTTTAGCGTCGTGTCCATTACCGTCGATGTGCGCGATCTCTCAGTCACGCCACGGCTGCGCAGAGCATGCTTGGTGGATGACCGCGCTCCTTACCTTAATTCGGGTGTTCACCCTGCAGGCATTCTCGCTACAGCCGTTCTCGCTGCGGGCGTTCACCTTGCAAGCGTTCACCTTCACACGCTCGGCTTGCGGGGCCGACCGTCGCTGCGTAGGCTCTGATCTGCCGCGCACCGAGAACCAGCGTACATGCAACGCATAGTCGTCCTGAACCCGAAAGGGGGCTCTGGCAAGACGACGATTGCAATCAACCTGGCGAGCTACTTCGCCTCTCGCCAGCAATCTCCGGTCCTGATGGATCACGACCCGCAGGGCTCCTCGCTGCGGTGGGTCAAGAAGCGCCAGCCGATGCAACCGCCGGTGCACGTGGTGCCGGCCTTCTATAACGACGGACGCACCACGCGCAGCTTTCAGCTGCGCACGCCGAGTGGCGCGACGCATCTGATCGTGGACACGGCGGCCGCCATCAGCGCGCACGAGATGCCGGAGCTGACCCGTCTGGCGGACAAGATCCTGGTGCCCGTGCTGCCCTCGGACATCGATATCCACGCCTGCTCGCGCTGCATCAGGGATCTCTTGCTCGTCGCCAAGATCCGCCGCGAGGACAATCGTCTGGGAGTGATCGCGAACCGGGTGCGGCGCAACACCCTCACCTATCAGTCACTCGTGCGCTTCCTGAATACGCTCGGGGTGCCGATCGTCGCGACGATCCGGGACTCACAGAACTACGTGCGCGGCGCCGAGCTCGGGCTCGGTGTTCACGAGATGAAGGCCTATATTGCCCGTGACGACGTGGAGCAGTGGGGACCGCTGATCGCCTGGCTGGCGCAGCCGAGTGGCTCGCGCGCGCCCATGTCTTCGGGGCCCACGCCCGTCATCGCAAGCGCCTGAGCGGCGCCCCGAGGCTTCCCTACTTCTTCTTCTGCTCGGTTTCCCAGGAATCCTTCACCTGCTCGGCCCAGTTCTTGTAGTTCGACCAGGTGTGGAGATTCTTGGTAATGGCGGCATGCCGCGCACGAGCGCGCTGCATGCGGTCGAGCCAGGTCCCGTAGGGATCCTGCGGATTCGCGGGTGTCGACGCGGCCGGCTTGTCCTCCCGCGGGACATTTGGGTTTCCGCGCGTCGTTTCCGATGAACTCATGTTGACTCCTGCGACCGTGACGCCAGCCTACGGACTCGCACGACGACCGACAGGAACTGGTTCACAGGGACAAGGGAAACGCTGGCACGCGTGGGACACAGCTCTCGCGTGCTGCGAGAGGTGCAGCGGCGCCGCGGCGCCTTATGTCACGCCCTCGGCGTGACGATCCGATAGCACGGCCGATAGGCGACGCCGGGCAGGCGCATGCGCCCCTGCGCCACGAAGGCGCCGAGCAGCTCATCGAGCAGCAGCATGATCTCCGGATCGCCGGACAGCTCGTATGGTCCGAAGCGCTCGATGGCCTGAATGCCCGACTCCTTCACGTTGCCGGTGACGATGCCGGAGAAGGCGCGGCGCAGGTTCGCCGCAAGCGAGTGCAAAGGCTGGGCACGCGTGAGCTGCAGCGCGCGCATCGACTCGTGGGTGACCTCGAAGTGCCGCTGCAGCTCGATGCCGATCGAGAGCAGCCAGTTGAAGTTGTATGAATCGTTGCGCTCGCGACGATAGGCGCGCACCGCCTCCATGCCGCGCACCATGTGGCGGGCCACTTCCGCCGGATCATCGATGATCACGGGCAGGCGCTGCAGCGCCTGCGAGCCGAGAGTGCTGCCGACGAAATGCCGGATCTGCTCGAAATAGGCGGCGCTCGCACGCGGTCCGGTGAGCACCACGGGAAAGGGCTGCTCGCGGTTGGCGGGATCGAGGAGCATGCCGACCAGGTAGAGAATCTCCTCGGCGGTGCCAGCCCCGCCAGGAAACACTACGATGCCATGCGCGAGGCGCGCGAAAGCCTCGAGCCGTTTCTCGATGTCCGGCATGATGACGAGCTGATTGACGATCGGGTTGGGCGGCTCGGCGGCGATGATGCCCGGCTCGGAGAGCCCGATGTAGCGTCCCTGCGGCATGCGCTGCTTGGCGTGGCCGATGGTCGCACCCTTCATGGGTCCCTTCATGGCGCCCGGACCGCAGCCGGTGCACACGTCCAGGCCGCGCAGCCCCATCTCGTAGCCGACGCGCTTGGCGTACTGATACTCCTTGTCGCCGATCGAATGGCCACCCCAGCACACCACCAGATTAGGCCGGGCCTTGAAGTCGAGCACCCGGGCATTGCGCAGGATGTGGAAGATCGCGTTGGTGATCGACGGCGAGTTCTGCAGGTCGAAGCGGCCGCTCGCGAGAATCTCGTTGCCGATGTAGATCACATCGCGCAGCACCGCGAACAGGTGCTCCTTGATGCCGCGGATCATCTCGCCGTCGACGAATGCCGCGGCGGGCGCGTTGCGAATCTCGAGCTTGATGCCCCAGGCATGGCGCACGACCTCGATCTCGAAGTCGCTGTAGCGATCGAAGATCTCTTTCGCATTGTCGGTATCGGCGCCGGTGTTGAGCACCGCCAGCGCGCACTTGCGGAACAGGGAGTAGAGACCGCCGCGGCTCTCATCGAGCAGCTCGGTGATCTCCGCCTGCGAGAGGTTCTCGAGACTGCCGCGTGGACCGACGCGGGCGTCCACGAACTCGGGGATCTCGAGACTGTCTTCCATGTGCGCCGGATTACAGGGCCGCGGCGCCGCCAGCGTGTCGCGTCACGGCAGGATGTCGATCGGCGTTCCGTCCTGAGTCATCAGCCAGATCTCGAGCATCTCTGAGTTCGAGACGGCGATGCAGCCGTCGGTCCAATCGGTCTTCTCGTAATACCCGGGCGAGCGCTTCAACTGATTGGGCAGCCCATGGATCATGATGGAGCCGCCTGCATCCCAACGATGCCGCCGCGCGCGCTGCATGTCGAGCTCGTTCGGATAGGAGACCAAAATAGACAGGAAATAGTCGCTGCGCGGGTTGCGGCGGGCAAGGTAGTACCTGCCCTCGGGGGTGCGGAAGTCTCCGGAGCGCTCCTTCTGGCCGGTCGGATTGAGTCCGAGCGCGACCCGGTAGGAACGCAGCACCTCGACCCCGCGCATCAGGTAGAGCCGGCGCTCGGCCTTGTGGACCACCACGCGGTCCGCGAGCGGCACCAGATCCGCCGGGCTCAGTGGTACGCCTTCGGTAGGCTCGGGCAGCTTGCTCACGGCATGCGTGGCGACGGCCCTGGGCTGATCCAGATCGGCGGCAGCGGCGACTCCCGCTGCAGCGATGAGCGCCCCGGCGGTTGCGGCGACCGCGAGGAACACGCGCGCGGCGCTATCCAGGCGCGCAAAGACGCGCGCCAGGTGCTCTCCGCACCGGCTCGGGTTCCAATTGAGCATATCGCGCAAGTCTGTCTTCAACGACCGCGGGCGATTATAGAGGCGCATCCGGTCAGCGGCGATGTGCATTCCGTCACAGCACCGCCGGGCAGCGGCGCGCCCCTCTATAATCTGTCGCATGAAAACCAGCGCCATCCAAGGCTCGCAGGCAGCGATACCGGTGCGCTCGCAGCCCACGCGGCGCCTGCGCGGCCAGGCACTCGCATGGCTTGCGAGTGTGCTGTGCGCGTGCGCATCCACGCCGTCGCAATCGATCGTGGAGAAGCTCGACCCGAACACCGGCACAACGGTCGGCGTGCTCGCTGCGCCTGTGCAGCTCGTCACCACGCGCAACCGCGGCTCGGGCCGTGATCCGTTTGCTTCCCTCGCGCCCTTCGAGATCGATCGCATGGGCAATCGCGAGTTCTTCCTGTGGATCGCTGCACCCGAGGACAACGGCGTGCCGGCATCCGTGCAGGTACTTTGCAACGACCAGCCGCTCGCGGTATCCGCGACGCGTCTCGACCTGCAGCAGCACAAAGTCTCGCGTCCTCCCTATGCGCGCAGCGCGCCGTGGAACGGCGAGTGGTATTTCGATCTGCCGCCCGATGCGCTGCACTGCCTCGCATCCGCTCACCGTGTGAGTTTGATCGCGCGGCTTGCCGACGGGATGGAGGATGAGTTCACGGCCGATGCCGGCCAGCTCAAGGGCGTGGCAGCCTTCGAGATGCGCTACGTGCAGCCCTGAGCTCGGGTGGTCGTGCCGTGCCGGACGCAGCGGCAAAGAAGCGTCCCCACCGGGCATGTCAGCCGTTGACATCGCCGGGGGCATTCACGACATCCTCGATGCGCGGCACTACGATCTGCGTGCCGGGCCGCATCTCGGCAAAGTCCACATCCGGGTTGTACTGCTGTAGCAACCAGATGGGCAGGTGCTCGTAGCGCAGCGTGACCGTCCAGAGCGAGTCCCCGCGGCGCGCGATGTAGATATCGGTGCCCGTAATGCGATGCGCGGCGAAGTAGCTCGCTTCGAGGGCGCGGTGGTACTCGCGCCGCCGGCCCTCGAACACATCGCGCGAGACCTTGACGAAATCCAGCCGGACCTTGCGCCCCATGACGACTGGCCGACCGTATCGCATGTGATTGGCGGCGCGCAGCCGCGATGCGGGTAGATCGAGCCAGTCCGCGTAATGCCCGATCGTCTCCGCGGCTGCCACCACGATCGTGCCGTCCTTGGAGACGGAGTAGTCGATGGGATCGGCGTTGTCGACCGTCTCGACGGCTGCAGGTCCGAGCGCCGGACCCAGGGCTTCCGCTTGCGCCGCCGATACCGGCTCTGCCTTCGCGACCGGAGTGTTGGCGATCGCGGTCGCGTCCTCTTCGCTCTCTCGCTCTGCAACCTCGGCGGTGACACCGCCCGCCGCAGGCGGCTGCGCCGCGCCCGATGCGGGCTCACGGGTACGTGCCACAGCGCTCGAGGATGCCAGGGCGGGCGGCACTCGCTGCGCGCCCTCGGCTGCCGCAGCGCTCCCATCCGCACCTTCCGCACTCGCACCGCCGTCGACCAGTACCAAACGTTGACCCTCGAAGATGTAGTCGGGGTCGCGGATGTGGTTCAGCTCCAGCAGCTTTGGAGCCGCCATGCCCACCTTCGTCGCGATCTCCGACAGCGAGTCGCCGCTCTGCACTACATAGACCTTCGCAGCAGGCGACGACTCCGACTCAGTCGAAGCAACTGCCGGGCCCGGGACGCTCGTCCCCAATGCGGTCAGCGCAGTCGCGGGCGTTGCAGAGGCTGGCGGCGTCGCGACGCCAGTCGTGGCGGCCGCAGCACTCGTTGATGGGAAACTCACGGGCAGCGGGCTGCTTGCAAGAGTTGCACGCGCAGGCGCCGATGCACTCACGGGCGCAGCGCTCGGCGTGTCGAAGGTCGTGGTCACGCCGGGTGGGGCGGATTCAGACAGGCTGGACTCGGCCGAGCCGCCACCATCCTGCTGCGCGATCGCCTGCGCGGCTGGTGTCCGCGTGCTGGCCGCGACCAGAGGCAGGCTTGCCGCCGCGAGCCTCGAGCCACTCGCGGCCACAGCCACGGGTGCCGCCGCCGGCTGCTGCGGCGAGGTGGACGGGGCCGAGCGTGTCGCCACTCTGAGCAGGCCGACGGGGGTCTCGGGCACACGCACATAGCTGCCGACGTGCAGGCGCGCTTTGATCGGGAAGTTGTTCATGTGCGCGAGCGTCGAGGTGCTCACGCGATAGTCCTCGGCGATGCTCGCCAGGGTCTCTCCGGGCAACACCCGGTGCTTGGGCTGTATTTCGGCCGCCACCAGTGTCGCCGGGATTCCGAGTCGCCGCGCCAGCACCTCCTCGGTCCAGTGGCCGCTCATCGGCAGCCGCAGGTGATAGCCGTTCGGCACCGGGCGGCTGCCGCGCCAGCAGGCCGGACGCAACGCCGGATTGAGCACGCGCAGCGTGTCGAGATCGATGTTCAGCGCCCGCTCCAGCTGCGTGATCGAGGTGCGCGCCGGCAGGATCAGCTCCTGGAATTTGGCCTCTTCCGCGCGCTCGAACTGTCCGAAGTACTTATCGGGATTGCGATCGATCTCGAGCGCGGCGAGGAAAGAGACATAAAAGTTGCGGGAGGCAAACCCGAAGCTCGGGCTCTTGTAGTTGCGCACGATCTGCGCGATGTCATCGGTGCCCAGCGTCTCCTTGGCGCGGCGCACGCCGGCAGCACCGTGGTTGTACGCCGTGAGCGCCAGAGGCCAGGTGCCGAGCAGGCGATAGTTGTACGACAGCAGCTGCGCCGCCGCCTCGGTGGCGCGGAACGGGTCGAGACGGTCATCGACGGTCGCGTCGATGCGCATGTAGCGCCGGCCGGTCGAGCGCATGAACTGCCAGAGGCCCGCAGCTCCGACCTTCGAATAGGCTGCCGGATTGAAGGAGGACTCCACGTGCGGCAGCACGGCGAGCTCCGGCGGCAGGCCGAGATTCGCCAGCGTCTCGGCGATGTGCGTCTCCCACTTTCCCGAGCGCCGCAGCCCCTCGCGGAAACGATCCGCCTGCCCGAGCTGAAAGCGAATGTGATTGGTTGCCTCGAGCAGCCGGATGGGGGTGGCTTGATCACCCCATAGATCGTGGATGTGCTGGTCCTCCGGTGCCAGTGGCACCTCCGCCGTAGCGATGCGCTTCAACGCGGCGATGACATGATCGCGTGCCGCCTCGACCTCATGCTCGCGCGCGCGGGGGGAGGTGGCGGGCGCGAAGTGCAGCGTGTCGTACACGACCGCGAGATTATTCTCGTCGTGCAGAAAGCCGGAGTTGGTATCGATCTGGCTGTAGACCCGGATCCAGAAGTCGACGTCCCGCTGCAGGGCGGCGGGCTGCGGGAAGGCAGCGTCGTCGGCGACGGCTCCGAACGGCACGAGTGCCAGAGCGCACGCGGCAAAGAGCGCTATCCACCAGCGCTCGCATCCGCGGATGCGCGCATTCACGTGTGTCGACGACATTTACACCCCTTCGTCAGGCAAACTTCAGGCATCCATTCAGTGGCTTGTGCGAAGTGGCACCGCCGCGCTCGCCATGCGCTGCCCGCGATTGCGTCGATGATCTTGACATCGCACCGCGCGCACTGAAGCTGACCGCCCGCCCAGAACTCGCGCATGTGAGCGCGAAAGCTCGCATAAAGAGCATCACGTCACAGTTGAACTGCGTCGCAGATACAACATGTCAGATGATTCGCGCGCTGCTGCCGCCTGGCATGGGCGTTGCTTAGATATCCCTCACGGGGCCAGTTTGGCTCGGAAGGAAGCACCCTAGGACGCAAGCACAGTCGGCAATCCCAGAATGATCGGCACACGGCGCCCTCGATGTGGCACCTGAGGCCGGCAGCGGACAACAACTAGAAGACACTCCTCCACAGCAAGCAAGCGACCGAATCAGCCCCGCCTCGGCGGGGCTTTTTTATGTCCACATCCCGTGGCGCCGGCCGCGCACGGGACGACAGGGAATAAAAAAGGCAGCCGCGAGGGCTGCCTTATAAAGTGCGCTCCGGCGAACCCGTCAGAGACGGGAACCGGGCGGGGCACCCGGAACCGGTGCGCCAATCGAGCCAATCGAGCCTGCCAGACTCGTCTACCTCCCCGCCCCAGCTTCTTCCCTCCCGACTAACCCGCTCGGCGGTGCCGCGCGGCTACGAGGGCAGCCCCGCGGCGCGTACATCCTGTCAACCGCACCTCGAAATCAACCGCACTTCGAATCCCCACAGTTCAGGCACGTCATGCAGCCGTCCATCATGATCACGGCGGCGGTGCTGCACTTGCCGCAGAGCTGCGCCCCTTCCGGAAAGTGCGCCTTGGCGAAGGCATCGGTCTGCCTTGCGCGGGCCTCGTACTCGGCGCGCTTCTGGTCCACCAGCCGGCGCTGATGCTCGTCCAGCTCGGACTTGCGCATCAGCCCGATCGACTGCAGATGCCGCTCGATCACGTATCCGAGCTCCGCGATGATCGAGGGCATGAACTTGCCGCCCGGCTGCCAGTAGCCACCGCGCGGGTCGAACACCGCCTTCAGCTCGTCGACCAGAAAAGTGACATCGCCTCCCTTGCGGAACACCGCGGAGATGATGCGCGTGAGCGCCACGATCCACTGGAAGTGATCGAGGTTCTTCGAGTTGATGAAGATCTCGAAAGGCCGGCGCTGCTCGTACTCGGTGCCCTCATTCAGCACGATGTCGTTGATGGTCACGTACATCGCGTGATCCGATATCGGTGTCTTGATCTTGTACGTCGAGCCGACGAGCATCTCGGGACGCTCGAGCTTCTCGTGCATCCGAATGACCTTCGCCGTCTTGCCGTTCTTGTCGCGGACGAAGTCGGTCTCGGTGGCGGCGGCGCGGGCCGCTGCCGATTTCTCGGCGGCCCGCTCGGCCGGCTTGTCCTCGGGCTTGAGGACCTCGTACTTGACGATCTTTCTATCGATCTTGGTGGCCATGGACAGTTTCCTGGTGTTTGGCGCCGTATGCCGCTCCGTGGCGGGTCAGAATCGCCCGTAATACCCGTCGCGCATGGCGTCGAACAGATTCGCCGCGGTGTGCTTCTCACCGTCGTACTCGATCTCCTCGTCGCCACGCACCTCGACAACCGTGCCGTCCTCGAGCGTGAAGCGGTACAGCGTGTTCTTGAGATCCTGCTCCTTGACGAGCACGCCCTGGAAGGCCTCCGGGTTGAAGCGGAAGGTCGTGCAGCCCTTCAAGCCGCGTTCGTAGGCATACATGTAGATGCCCTTGAATCTCTCGTAAGGGAAATCCGTGGGCACGTTCGCCGTCTTCGAAATCGAGGAGTCGACCCACTTCTGCGCCGCGGCCTGCACATCGACGTGCTGCTCCGGAGTCACCTCGTCCGAGCCGATGAAGTACTCGGGCAGCTTCTCGGCGTCCTGGCTCGCCGCAGGCGTTGCCTGCGGATTGACGAGCTCGCGATAGGCAAGCAGCTCGAAGGAATAGACGTCGACCTTCTCCTTCGACTTCTTGCCGTCGCGGATCACGTTGCGGAAGTAGTGATGCGCGAAGGACGGCTCGATGCCGTTCGAGGCATTGTTCGCGAGCGATAGCGAGATCGTCCCGGTGGGCGCGATGGAGGTGTGATGGGTGAAGCGCGCGCCGACCTCGGCGAGCTCGTGCACGAGCTGCGGTGCGACCTGCGCGATGCGCTGCATGTAGCGGCTGTACTTGGCATGCAGCAGGCGTCCCGCGATCTTGGCCCCGGCCTTCCATCCGTCGCGCGCCATCTCCGGGCGCTTGCGGAGCATCTCCTTCGTGACGATGAACTCCTCACTCATGATGGGCGCGGCACCCTTCTCGCGCGACAGCTCGAGAGCAGCCTCCCAGCCGGCGACCGCCATCTCGCGCGAGACATCTTCGGTGAACCTCACCGACTCGGCTGATCCGTACTTCATGCCAAGCAGCGTCATGGTGCTGCCGAGCCCGAGAAAACCCATGCCGTGGCGGCGCTTGCGCAGGATCTCCTCGCGCTGCCGCTCGAGCGGCAGGCCGTTGATCTCCACGACGTTGTCGAGCATGCGCGTGAAGACCTTGACCACCTCGCGATACTCGGCCCAGTCGAACTCGGCGAACTCGCTGAACGGCTGGTGCACGAATTTCGTGAGATTTACGGAGCCTAGGAGACAGGAACCGTAGGGTGGAAGCGGCTGCTCACCACACTGCCCTGTCACGAGTCCATTGAAGATGACACTGTTGTGATCGCTCTGCGTCGTATCAAACACCGGCTCGGCACCGACATAGGTTATCTCGGCAATCCGGCTTACGAAGCGCTCCTTCTTTCTGAGCGCCTTGTCCCGAACCCAGTCGTAGTACTTCTCGTTCTTCTCGGCAGCCAAGAAGCCGATTCCCGACATGAATCGATCTCGCGACTCACCGTCAACGATCAGCTCATGATCGGCTCTGCACGCATACTCTTTCCTTCCCCCCTTTCCGTCCGGGAGGAGTCGCTTCCCAGCCTCGCGGCGCTTGTGCACACGTGCAAGCACGCCGAAGTTCGCCAACAGGATCTGTATGTCCTTGAGCAATGAAGGGTGGCTCGACGCCAGACGAATTGAGCAGGTCGTAGCATCGTGACCGGACACGTTAACCGTGCCGTCTGACTGAAACAGTCCCCGCAGATACCCTTTGACGCACGCCTCGCTGCCGCGCCAGATGAGCTCCGGCACCTTGGTCTTGTGTTCCACGGTGAACCCGTAGAAATTCAACACTCGGGCTAAGAGAACCGACCGGATCATGATCAGATTCCGCTCGGGGATGGCGACGGCGCTTACACGGTAACTTCGGGGACCGAACGTGTAAGCGGAAATGAGGTGATTGATGTAGGCAACGATCTCCTCGCCATATGCGCGATCCGGTCCCCAGAGATTGACGATTGCTGCCTGTTGGCCATGGCCACGATTGGTGAAGTGCCCATCGCCGGTCAACAGACCAAGGAGAACACCGAGCTGTTCATTTCCGCAGCCGCCGAACTGCCCTTTCCCGGACTGAATCAAGAGCTCGTCGCCGGGCTTCAGGTCTTTGAGCTTGATCTTGCCACGCGTCGTGTAAAAGTCGTGCCACTCGGTGGCCTTTATCTCGTAGCCCGCCTCTGTCACCACTCGATAGACGTCTTCCGAAGGAGAAGTCATGAACACGGGTACGGCGGGTCGGACCGTCACGCCGTTCGTCGATTCACCTAACGCGCGGAGATCCACCGTCGCTTGAATGTCCACGCGCGCTTCGTACAGGTCACCTACGCGGGCCATACCAAACTGGGTGGCGAGGCGCGTATCCGCCGTCACACATGGATTGGTCGCACGGATGTTTTCGCACCACCAGTTGTTGTTCATCTCGTTGACGCGGTCGATGAGGATGAAGCCGGGCTCTGCAAAGTCGTAGGTGGACGTCATGATCACGTCCCAGATGCGCCGCGCCGGCAGTGTCTTGTAGACGCGGCACGCGACAAGCCCCTCATCGTTCGCGACGTAGCTGTCCTGGACCGGCCACTCACGCCAGACAAACTTGCTTGTATCTGCGAGGTCGGGTTTCTCCGTCTCGTACTCCTTCCTCGAGAGCGGGAAGGCGAGCTTCCAATCGCTGCCGTCGCGTACGGCCTTTACGAAGTCATCAGTGATGAGAAGTGAAAGATTGAACTGTCGCAGGCGACCGCTCTCGCGCTTCGCGCGGATAAATTCCATGACATCCGGATGCCCGACATCGAACGTCCCCATCTGCGCGCCGCGACGCCCACCGGCCGAGGAGATCGTGAAACACATCTTGTCGAAGATGTCCATGAAGGACAGCGGACCCGAGGTGTAGGCGCCGGCGCCCGACACGTACGCTCCGCGAGGACGCAGCGTCGAATGCTCATAACCGATGCCACAGCCGGCCTTGAGCGTGAGGCCAGCCTCGTGGACCTTCCTCAGAATGTCGTCCATCGAGTCACGGATCACGCCGGACACCGTGCAATTGATCGTGGAGGTGGCAGGCTTGTGCTCCAACGCGCCCGCGTTCGACATGACGCGGCCGGCCGGGATCGCTCCCTGGCGCAACGCCCACAGAAAGCGCTCGTACCACTGCTCGCGCACATCAACCTGTTCCACATCCGCGAGCGCGCGCGCGACGCGCTTGTAGGTGTCGTCCATCGTCTTGTCGATGGGCACTCCATCCTTCGCGCTCAGCCGGTACTTCTTGTCCCAGATGTCGAGCGAGGCTTCCTGGAAGCGGATGGTGCTGATGTCCTGGGGGTCGAGTTTCACAACGGTGTTCATGAATCCGAGACGCTCCGATTGCAACCGCCCATCGGATCAAAGGGAAAAGCCGGCCCGTGCTCGCTGAGCCTCGCCGACCGCTGACGACCACCGTTTCGGTGGCCGATTCCCTGAGACCTCCCCCGACTCCCCGAGACCTCGGCCGCCGAGCGCGACACAAGATCTTGTGTGTCTGGGAACCGGAGACTAATCACGTGCAACATAACCGTCAAGATTCTTTACTTCTGTTTTTACTCTTTTTTTATACTTATATATCAAATGGTTACGGTATTCATCGCAGCAGTAAGCAGCAAATTCTTGAGCTCCGAACCGGCTTTTGCCACGGTCTAGCCAGACCTCAAGATCTTGTGTCCACAAGCTGCCCGCAGCCATCCCACAGCTTCTACACAAGCTGTGAACAGGCGCGACGCAGCCTCTAGTTCGAAAAGTCCTTGACATTGGGCGACGGCCCTTGAAAGCGGCGGCGTCAGCCATAGATCAGCGGCATTCGCACTTGCCGCGAACTTCAGGAGAATGACCATGACTTTGATTCACTATGAGCCCTGGGGGCTCGCCGGACGGCTGCAGCGCACGTTCGAGCAGGTTCTCGCGAACACGTTGGCGCGCGCGGATGCCGCCGACGCCAGCGTTGCGTGGATTCCCTCGGTGGATGTGCACGAGGAGCCCGAGCGCTTTGTCGTCCGCGCGGATCTGCCGGGCGTTGACGCGAAGGACATCGAGATCACGGCCGAGGACGGCGTGCTCACCCTGCGGGGCGCGCGCGGTTCCGAGAAGACCGAGCAGCATGACGGTGTCACGCGCGTCGAGCGCGTCGCCGGCCGCTTCCTGCGGCGCTTCACGCTGCCCGAGACTGCACAGACTGACGCCATCAGCGCCAAGCAGACGAATGGCGTGCTCGAAGTCAGCATCCCGAAGCAGACCAAGCCGGAACCCCGGCGCATCAAGATCGACGCGGCGTAATAGCAAGCGCAGCTAGCACTCGGGGTCGCCTCGCGACCCCGAGTCGATCGGCCTTCGGTTGCGGTCCAGCTCGAGCGTGCCGATGACGCGCGCGCGAGCACGCGGCATTACAATCGGCGGGTCTGCATCTGGAATCCCCATGAGACGCATGTTCCCGCTCCTCGTCGCGCTCGCGGTGCTCAGCGCCACGGCGCCCGCCGCCACGATCCTACCAGCGGCGGTGGATAACAAACCTCTGCCCTCGCTTTCACCCATGGTGAAGCGCATCTCGCCCGCCATCGTCAATGTTGCGACACGGGGCACGATCAAGGAGCACGGTCCGCAAAATCCGCTGCTCGATGACCCACTGTTCCGGCGTTTCTTCGAAGGACCGCGGGGAGGCACGCCGCACGAGCACCCGTTCCGCAGCGCCGGCTCCGGCGTGATCTTCGATGCCAAGAGCGGCTACATCCTCACGAATGCGCACGTGGTGGAGAACGCGAGCGAGATCACGGTGACGCTCGCCGACGGGCGCGACCTGAAGGCCGACGTGATCGGCCGGGACGAGCCCTCGGATGTCGCGGTCCTCAAGGTCAAGCCTACCGGACTTACACAGATCGCCCTGGGCGACTCATCGAAGGTCGAAGTCGGTGACTTCGTGGTAGCCATCGGCAATCCCTTCGGGCTGCACAACACCGTGACCTCCGGAATCGTGTCCGGGCTCGGCCGCTCCAACATCGAATCCAACGCCGACGGCTACGAGGACTTCATTCAAACCGACGCCTCCATCAACCCGGGCAATTCCGGCGGCGCGCTCGTCAACCTGAAGGGCGAGCTCATCGGCATCAACACCGCCATCCTCTCCTCACGCGAGGGCGGCAACATCGGCATCGGCTTCGCAATCCCCGTCAACATGGCGCGCACGGTGATGGATCAGCTCGTCAAGTACGGGTCGGTGAGGCGCGGGCTGCTCGGCGTGAGCACCCACAGCGTCACCGCGGACGTCGCCCAGGTCTACGGTCTGTCGAACGCGCAGGGTGCGCTCGTCACGCAGGTCGTCGAAGGGTCGGCCGCCGAGCGCGCAGGCATCCACAGCGGCGACATCATCACTACCGTGAACGGCGCGGCGGTGAAGTCGCCGGCGGAGCTGCGCAATGTCATCGGATTACTGCGTGTCGGCGATCACGTGGAGCTCACGGTGCTGCGCGATGGCAAGCCACTGCACGTGGCCGCCATGATTGCCGCGCCTCCCAATACGGAGCCAACCGCCGCCGTCGAGCCCCCGGCCAATCACACCCCGCTCGAGGGGGTGAAGCTCGAGAATGCCCCGGGAATGGCCGGCGTCGTGGTGCGAGGCATCGAGCCCGACAGTGCGGCCGCGCGTTCCGGATTGCGCGACAACGATCTCATCGTCGGGGTCAACCGCGCGCCAATCACCAACTTGCACGACCTGCAGACGCGTTCGCAGGGTGCGGCGACGCTGGTGCTTGAAGTGCGTCGCGGCACGTCACACCTCGTGCTGCCGGTCCATTGAACGCCCGGCAGCGCGCTTCACGGAGCTGCGTGCCATGGACGTGAAGTTCACTGGACCGCGGCTGCGGATCTGCGTGCTCGGGGGCACCGGCTTCGTCGGCACGGAGCTCGTCACGCAACTCGCCGACGCCGGGCACTGGTTGCGCGTGCCCACGCGCTCGCTGAACCATGGCGCCCACCTGACCGTGCTGCCGACGGTGGAGCTCATCTCTGCGAACATCCACGATGCGCGCGTGCTCGGCGAGCTGCTCGCGGGCATGGACGTCGCGATCAACCTGGTCGGAGTCCTCAACGAGCGCAGCGGCGCGCGCTTTCGCGATGTGCACGTGGAGCTCGTGACGAAGCTCATCGCGGAGGCGCGCAGAGCGCACGTACCGCGCCTGCTGCACATGAGCTCGCTGGGCGCAGATGCCGAGCGCGCACCCAGTCGTTATCTGCGCAGCAAGGGGCAAGCGGAAGCGCAAGTGGCCGCCGCCGGCTCGTTCCTCGAATACACGATCTTTCGCCCCTCGGTGATCTTCGGCCCGCGTGACTCGCTGACCAATCGCTTCGCGGGCCTGCTGCGTCTGTCGCGCGGCGTGCTGCCGCTCGCGCGCCCGCGCACTCGCTTCGCACCGGTGTATGTGAATGATGTGGCGCGCGCCTTCGTCCGCAGCCTGCGTGAGCCGAGCACGATGGGGCGCACATACGAGCTGTGCGGCCCCGACGTCCTCACCCTCGGGCAGATCGTGCGTGCCACCGCCGCCGCCGCGCGCCTGCGCTGTGTGATCATGCCCTTGCCGGACATCCTCGCCCGACTGCAGGGCGTGCTGCTCGGATGGCTTCCTGGAGCGCCGTTCTCGCTGGACAACTTTCGTTCGCTCACGCTCGACAGTGTGTGCCGCGAGAATGGCTGCGCGGCCCTGCACATCGAGCCACAGCACATGGCGGCCGTTCTACCGACCTATCTTGGAGATCTGGCGCCCGAGGCGCGTCTCGACCGCTTCCGCGAGACTGTTGAGCACTGACCGCAAGTCCTAGCCTGTCCCGCCGCAGACACGGGCGTCGCGCTCGCTCTGCGGCAACTGCGCTAACTGCCGCACCGAATCATAGAAGCGCTGCAGGTCGTCACTGTCTTCCTCGCGCAGGATGCGCTTGAAGCCCGGCACGCAGTCGTAATAGGTTGCGACCGAAGCGAGCTCGGCGTTGTTCAATCCATGCTCGAGCCATGCGTGATACAGCGCAGGCGCCTTCTGGCGCTGCTCGAGCTCGCGCATGTCCGCCTCCAGGGCCGAGTAGATCTCGCGCTTCTTCATGCGCATCTCCGAGCTCGGCAGACCCGAGGCGTACAGCTGCTCGAGCTGCGCGCGGCGGCGGCGGAACAACCGGATGTACTCGAGCTGCCGCGCACTGTCCTCGTCGTAGCGACGCAGCTCGTCCACGCGGCCCTGCGCGAGCAGCCAGCGCTTGATGCCCTCGTCCTCCACGCTCGTGGCGAACGCTTCGTTGAAGGCAGAATCCCCCGCCACGTACACGACCTGGTGGGCGAGCTCGTGGAAGATGATGGCCGCGAGCTCCACATCACCGTACACGATCATGGTATTCAGCACCGGATCGGCAAAGTGCCCGAGAGTGGAGAACGCTGGCACCCCTCCGACGAGCACGTCGTAGCCCTCACCGTGCAGCTCAGCCGCGAAATGCTGGGCCTTCTCCTTGCTGAAATAACCCCGGTAAGCGACGCAGCCCGTGACGGGGAAGCACCATTCCTTGGGCGCGACGGAGAACTCCGGCGCGGCGACGACGTTCCACACTGCGTAGGGGCGGCCGATATCCGAGTAAGTACGGTAGCTGCGGTTGTCCGGCAGATGCAGCACGCGGGAGGCGAAGTCGCGTGCATCGCGCACCTCTTCCAGAGAAGCGCGCAGCGGCTCGGCCGTCTTGGGATCCTCGATGACCTCCGAGATCGGGCGACGGTGCTCGAGCACCTGCATCTCGCCGTGCGCCGCCTGCATCACATAGCAGCCCGAGAGCAGGCAGGGGATGAGACTCGCGAGCAGAATCCGATTTAACATGCTTGCCATGCAAGTGTACTTGGTGGGAGGTGCCGTGCGGGACACGCTCCTCGGGTTGCCCGTGCGCGAGCGCGACTGGGTGGTCGTCGGCGCGCAGCCGCAGGAGTTGGAAGCGCGCGGCTTCATGTCCGTCGGGCGTGAGTTTCCGGTGTTCCTGCATCCGCAGACCCGAGAGGAGTACGCACTCGCGCGGCTCGAGCGCAAGGTTGGGCCCGGCTATCGCGGCTTCAGCATCGAGAGCTCCCCCGATGTGACGCTCGAGGAGGATCTGCGGCGGCGCGATCTCACGATCAATGCCATCGCGCAGAGCGAGACGGGCGAGATCATCGACCCCTACGGCGGTCGCAAGGATCTCGAGGCTCGCGTGCTGCGGCACGTGTCGGAGGCCTTCGTCGAGGATCCCGTGCGCATCCTGCGCGTCGCACGTTTCGCGGCGCGCTTTGCGCCGCTCGGCTTCGCCGTCGCGGCCGAGACGACTGCGCTCATGCAACGCATGGTCGCGGCGGGCGAGGTGGATGCACTGGTGCCCGAACGCGTCTGGCAGGAGACCGAGCGTGCACTCGGCGAAGCGCGCCCGCAGGTGTTTTTCGAAGTGCTACGCAGCTGCGGTGCGCTCGCCGTCGTGTTTCCGGAGATCGAGGCGCTGTTCGGCGTACCGCAGCCGGCGCGCTGGCACCCGGAGATCGATACCGGTGTGCACGTGCTGATGGCACTCGCTCAGGCCGCGCGCAGCGGTGCATCACCCGCGGTGCGCTTCGCGGTGCTCGTGCATGATCTCGGCAAGGCGCGCACGCCGCACGATCAATGGCCGAGTCATCGCGGTCACGAGGAGGCCGGCGTGCCGCTCATCGAGACGCTCGGGCAGCGCCTGCGCGTACCGAGCGGTCATCGCGAGCTCGCGATACTGACCGCTCGCCATCACACGGTCGTTCACCGGGCTCTCGAGCTCAAGCCGGCGACCATCCTCAAGCTGCTCGAGGAGACCGATGCGTTTCGCAGGCCGGAGCGCTTTTTTGATTTGCTGCTGGCGTGCGAGGCCGATGCAAGGGGTCGCGCCGGACTCGAAGAGCGTCCCTATCCACAGGCCGCGCTGCTGCGCCAGGCGTGCGCATCAGCAGCTGCCGTGACGCTCACCGAGGCGGAGCGTGCCGGACTTTCAGGACAGGAGATCGGCGCGAGGATCCGCAGCAAGCGCCTGGCAGCACTCAAGCTCGGATGAGAACGCGAGCTCGAAGAGACCGCGCGCTCAGATAAGGCCGCGCGCCAGGCACAGCAAGGCGGCGCCGACCGCGATCCGATACCAGCCGAAGCCGATGAAGGTGTGCGTCTGCACGTAGCGCAGCAGCCAGCGCACCGCGACGAACGAGACCACGGCCGCGACCAGCGTGCCCACGATCACGAGCGTCCAATCCTCGTGGACCGCGGCGGCAGCGTGATGATGAAAGGCTTGGAAGATTTTCAAGCCGCCCGCCGCCAGCATGGTCGGAATGCTCACCAGGAAGGAGAATTCCGTCGCCAGCGGCCTGCTCAAGCCGAGAATCAAGGACAGCAGGATCGTGGTGCCGGAGCGCGAGGCGCCCGGAAAGGCCGCCGCAATCACCTGACCGATGCCGACCGCGATGACGATCGGCCAGGTCACCTGACGCAAGTCCGCAGGAGGTGCCTGGGTGCCCACGCGCCGCCGCGCGAGCAGCATCTCCACGACGACGAACAGCACTCCCCCCAAGAGCAGCGCGATCGCCACCGGCGCGAGCTCTTCGGGCAGTTTGAATCCCGACTTGTCCAGCAGATAGCCGGGCACGCCCGTGATGACGAAGGCGATCACGATCTTGAAGAAGTAGCCGCGTACGGCCGGATCGCTCCAGTTATAGATGAATTGATGGAAGCGGCGGTGAAACAGCGGTATGACCGCGAGCACCGCCCCGGTCTGCATGACAATGTTGAACAGATCGGTCTGACGCGGCAGCCAGTGCTCGGCGATCAGCAGATGTCCAGTGCTCGAGACGGGCAGGAACTCGGTGATTCCCTCGATGATGCCGAGGAGCACGACGACGAGGATGACGGGCAAGGAACTCCCTCGCTGGATGGTCGGTTCGGGTGCGTCCGGATGTTACAGCAGGCGCAGCAGATCCTGATGTGCGAAGCCGCTCAGTGCGGCATCGAAGCGCCGCCCTAGTGCCATCACCTTGAACGCCTCGCCCATCTCCCCCGGAAGCAGCAGCCGCCGCGCCTCGGAAGCCATCCGCGCGCGCGAGACGGTGTCGGCCGGCTGCGCCACCAGGGCCTCGATGCCGGTGCCGAGTAGGAACGCGGCCTGCGTCGCGAAACCGAGCACTTCGAGGGTTGCGCTGTGCGCCGCCGTGGCGACGCGCGTGAAGTCGACCCAGGCGCTGATGTCCTGCACGCCGACGTTGATAAGCGGATCCTCGTGAGCGCGCTGCTTGAAATGGCAGCGTAAGGTTCCCCCGTCGCGCTCCGGATGATAATAGTGTGCGCGCGGTAGACCGTAGTCGAAGATGAGAAGCACGCCCCGCTCGAGGATGTCCGCGACGCTCGCAATCCAGGGCTCGATGCGCGTGCAGAGCTCGGAGCGATAATCCTCGGGCAACGGCCGCGGTAGGCCCTGCAACACCTGAGCGCAGGCCGCTGCGAGCGCGGCATCGGCGGGCCGCTCCCGTGTCACGAATGCACCCTGCGCTGTGAGAGCCACGCCGAGCGCATGCGCGCCAGCGGCGCGCAGCACGAACGGCCGGCATGGCAATGCATCGAGCACCTCATTCGCGAGCAGCACGCCGCGCAGCGGCGTGCTCGGCAGCGTCTCGAGCCACGTCACTCGCTGCCGCAGCGGCGCGGGCAGCGCCGCGACCCGCTGCCGCTGGCGTTCACGCAGCTCAGCGCTCACCTCGAGGATCGCGTAGCGCTCGGGCGGACGACCGAGCGCAGCGAGCGTCTCGAGTATGCACACCGCCATGCGTCCGCTGCCCGCGCCGAACTCCAGGATCTCCCCGCCGCCCGTTGCGCGCAGAATCTCCGCACATTGCCGCGCGACACAGTGGCTGAAGAGGTCCGAAAGCTCCGGCGCGGTCACGAAGTCACCGGCGCGTCCGAGCTTGGCGCTGCCCGCGCTGTAATAGCCCATGCCGGGCGCGTACAGCGCGAGCTCCATGAAGGTCTCGAACTCGAGCCAGCCTCCGGCAAGCTCGATGCGACTCCGGATGAGCTCGCCCAGTCGCGCCGAATGCGCGGCCTCCTCGGCCGACAGCGGCGGCAGCGTTGTGAGTGACGCAGATACGCTCATAATCCCGCTCCATGCATCCGATGCGAGACCAGAGTCTGCAAGCCAAGACGGTGCTGGTGACCGGCAGCGCGCAGCGCATCGGCGCGGTGCTCGCCCGCGCCCTCCACGCCGCGGGAGCCAACCTGGTGCTGCACTATCGCAACTCGGGCGCCGCTGCGAGCGAGCTGGCCGCCAGTCTCAATGCCGCGCGGCCGGCATCGGCTGTCACGGTACAGGCCGATCTGCTCGAGACTGCGCGACTCGACCGGCTGGTGGAGACGGCCCGGCAAGCATTCGGCGGGCTCGACATTCTCCTCAACAACGCCTCGAGCTTCTATGCGACTCCGCTCGGCGAGCTCACCGAGAGAGCCTGGGAAGATATCGTCGGCTCGAACCTCAAGGCACCGTTGTTTCTGGCACGCGCCGCCGCCGCGCAGCTCACCGCGGCGCGCGGCCTGGTGCTGAACATCGTCGATATCCACGGCCTGCGTCCCCTGCAGCACTACTGTGTGTACAGCGTGGCCAAGGCCGGGCTCATCATGCTCACCAAGTCCCTGGCGCGCGAGCTCGCCCCGCACGTGCGTGTGAATGCCGTCGCTCCCGGCCCCGTCATGTGGCCGGAAGGTGTCACGGCGGAGCTCAAGGAGAGAATCATCGCGCGCACGCCGCTCGAGCGCGCCGGAACTCCCGAGGACGTGGCGCGCGCCGTGCTCTTCTTCGCCACCGACGCCCCGTATGTCACCGGTCAGATTCTCGCGGTGGACGGCGGGCGGAGCGTCGGCTGGTGAGCTTTGCGGGAACGCGCACCAGTGGATGTGAGGCGCGATCGAAGCGAGCCCAGAGCTCGCCGATCGTGGCGTGCGCGGTCGGATGCGCGAGCTCGGGTGCGAGATCCGCAAGCGGCCCGAGCATATAGGGGCGGCGCAGCAGGTCCGGGCGGGGCAGGATCAGTCCCGGCTCGCTACAGACGCGATCCCCGTATAGCAGGATGTCCAGATCCATGGTGCGCGGCGCCCACTTCGGTGCCTCGCGCGGCCTGCCGCACAGGGCCTCGATCCGCCGCAGCTCGCCGATGACCTCGTGGACGGAGAGCTCGCTGTCGAAGCCAATCACGAAATTGATGAAATCATCGCCCTCGAAGCCGACTGCTCGATTGCGGTACCAGGGGGAGAACTGGACTTTGCCGAAAGTACGCTGCAGCTCCTCGGCGGCAAGGGCCAGATGCCGCTCGGGATCGACGTTGCTGCCTGCCGCGACGAAGACGCGTGGCACCGGGCACGCTCAGCCGTGTCGCGGATCCAGATCCGCCCGCGTGCGCTCGATCGCGACGCCGACGTCGCGCGAGCCGCGGATCGCCCCGGGCTTGTTGAGCGATACGCGCACCCAGGGCACGCCGAAATCCTCGAGCACCAGCAGGGCAATCCTTTGCGCGAGCGTCTCGACGAGCTTGAACTCGGAGGCCTCCACGAAGGCGATCACGCGCTTGGCGACGCTCTTGTAGTCGAGAGTGTCGGCGACCTCATCGGTGCGGGATGCGCTCTTGCAGTCGACCGGCAGCTCGAGGTCGATGACGACTGTCTGCCGTACGCGCCGCTCCCATTCGATGAAGCCGATGATGCAGTCGACCTCCAGGCCGCGCAGGAATATGCGATCTCCGGACCCGGGCGCGCTCATGCGCTCAGCGACGGCAGCGAGTCGAGAGGCCACTGTGCCCGGACACGAATCCCGAGCCCGTCGTGCTCGCCAGCGCGCAGGCGCGCGAGTCCGGCCACGGCGATCATGGCTGCGTTGTCGGTACAGAATTCCATGCGTGGATAGTAGACGCGGCCGCGCCGGGCAGCGATAGCCGCAGCGAGATGCGCACGCAAGGAGTGGTTGGCGCCTACACCCCCGCTCACCACGAGCGCATCCAGACCGGTCTCCTCGAGCGCGCGCAGTGCCTTCGCCACGAGCGTGCTCACGATGGCCTCCTGCACGGCGTGGGCGATGTCCGCCTTGCGCTCCGCACCGAGCTCCTTGCCCTGCACGGCGTGCAGCACGGCGGTCTTGAGGCCTGAGAAGCTGAATTCGAGTCCCGGCCGATCGAGCATGGGTCGAGGGAACGAGAACACCCCCGGCCGCCCCCGCGCTGCAAGCTGCGCCAGCTCGGGTCCGCCCGGATACGGCAGGCCCAGAAGCTTCGCCGTCTTGTCGAAGGCCTCCCCGGCTGCGTCGTCGCGCGTCTGGCCGAGCAAGCGATACCGGCCTACGGCGGACACCTCGATCAGCATGGTGTGGCCGCCGGAGACGAGCAGCGCCACGTGCGGAAAGGGCGGCGGATCGTCCTCGAGCAGCACGGCGAGCAGGTGGCCTTCGAGATGATGCACCGCAACCGATGGCACCCCCCAGGCATAGGCGAGACTGCGCCCCAGCGCGGCCCCGGTGAGCAGGGCGCCAACTAGCCCGGGCCCTGCGGTATAGGCGACACCGCTGAGCTCCTCAGGGTTCGTATGTGCTGCCTGCAGCGCGGAGCGCACGAGCGGCACCAGCCGGCGCACGTGATCGCGCGAGGCAAGCTCCGGCACCACGCCGCCGAACAGCCGATGCAGCTCGACCTGACTGAAGAGCTCGTGCGCGAGCAGGCCGCGGTGCGCGTCGAGTACCGCGACCGCGCTCTCGTCACAGGATGACTCCAGGGCCAGTATGCGCATGCGAATTTTGCCTTTTGAGGCGCGCCTCTTTAGAATCCCGGCCCCCGATCGCCGTCGGGGACCCGCTTAAGTTCTAAGCCAGATCAATGGCTTGAGGTTTCAATGCCGAGCGTCCGTGTGCGTGAGAACGAGTATTTCGATGCCGCCCTGCGGCGTTTCAAGCGCGCCTGCGAGAAAGCGGGCATCCTCACCGAGCTGCGCCGGCGTGAATTCTACGAAAAGCCCACCCAGGAACGGAAACGCAAGCGTGCTGCCGCCATCAAGCGGCACATGAAGCGCATCTCCCGCGACAACATGCTGCGTACGGCCCGCTGAGACCGCCCGTCCGCGCCCGGTGGTCGGGCGCTCGCTCATGACTCTCAAAGATCGCATCACGGATGACATGAAGGCAGCCCTGCGCGCGGGCGCGAAGGAGCGCCTGTCCGCCATCCGCCTGATACTGGCGGCGGTCAAGCAAAGGGAAGTCGACGAGCGCATCACGCTCGATGACGCGCAGGTACTCGGCGTGCTCGAGAAGATGATCAAACAGCGGCGCGAGTCCATCGAGCAGTTCAAGAGCGGCGGCCGCGACGATCTGGTGGCGAAGGAGTCTGCCGAGCTGCAGCTGCTGCAGAGCTATCTGCCGGCCCAGCTGAACGATGGCGAGATCGATGCAATCATCGGTGAGGCGATCCGTGCCAGCGGTGCCGCTTCCATCAAGGACATGGGCAAGGTGATGGCCGCCGTGCGCCCCAAGGTACAAGGGCGCGCCGACATGGGCGCGCTGAGCGAGCGCGTCAAGCGGCGGCTCGCCGGCGCCGGCAGCTAGGGGCCCGTTCCGCACAGGCCGGCAGGCGCGAAAAAAATGGTAGCCTGCCCGTCATGAGCCGCATTCCGCGCAGCTTCATCGACGAGCTCATCGCCCGCGCCAATATCGTCGAGGTCGTGAGCGCGCGCATCGCGCTGAAGAAGGCGGGGCGCGAGTACAAGGCGTGCTGTCCGTTCCATGCGGAGAAGACGCCATCGTTCTGGGTGAGCCCAGAGAAGCAGTTTTATCATTGCTTCGGTTGTGGCGCACACGGTACGGCGCTCACGTTTCTGATGGAGCACGACCGACTGCCGTTTCCCGAAGCGGTCGAGGAGCTCGCTTCGAGCCTCGGCATGGAGGTGCCGCGCGACGCCTCCGCAAGCGCACCCTCCCGTCCCAGCGACTCGCTGCATCAGCTCATGGCGCAGGTGACGCAGTTCTATTCAGACTGTCTCGCCCGCAGCGAGGGCGCGCGGCAATATCTCGCACGGCGCGGCTTGAACCGCGAGGTGATCGAGCAGTTCAGGATCGGGTATGCGCCCAATTCGTGGAACGAGCTGCAGCGGCGCTTCGGCGCGAACGAGGCTGCACGCCGCGCTCTCATCGAGGCCGGTCTTGGCATCGAGCGCACCGATGCGCGCGAGGGTGAGCGCTCCTATGATCGCTTTCGCGACCGCATCATGTTTCCCATCCGCGATGCGCGCGGGCGCATCGTCGGCTTCGGTGGCCGCATCATCGAGCAGGGCGAGCCGAAGTATCTGAACTCTCCGGAGACGGTGCTCTTTCACAAGGGCCGCGAGCTCTACGGTCTGTACGAGGTGCGCCAGAGTCGCACGCCTCTCAAGCGCCTGCTGGTGGTCGAGGGCTACATGGATGTCGTGCGACTGCATCAGTTCGGCGTGCCGTATGCAGTCGCCACGCTCGGCACTGCCACCACGCCGGAGCACCTTAAGCGCATCTTTCAGCTCGTACCCGAGGTGGTGTTCGCATTCGATGGCGACCGCGCCGGCCGCGCCGCGGCGTGGCGCGCGCTGCAGAACGCGCTGCCCGAGGCGGTCGAAGGGCGCGAGCTGCGTTTCCTGTTCCTCCCCGATGGGGAGGATCCCGATACGCTCGTCGCGAAAGAGGGGCGGGAGGCCTTCGAGGAGCGTCTCGGCCAGCAGGCGCTGCTGCTCTCGGAGTATCTGGTGCGCGAGCTCGGAGAGCGCGTCACGACGCGCGGAGCCGACGGTCGCGCGCACGTGGCGCGCGAGGCGCGGCCGCTGCTGCAGCAGGTGCCCGAGGGGATCTATCGGCGGCTGCTCGCCGAGCGACTGGCCCAGGCGTTCGGGTTTCAACGCACGCCCGAGGGCATGGCGGAGCTCTTGCAGGTGGATATCCGTGCGCGCTCGCCGGCCGCGGAGCGCAGGTTGGCGAGCGGGGGCCGCGGCGGCCTCGCGCGCCAGGCGATTCGCCTGCTCCTCAACTTCCCCGAGCTCGCGCTGCGAGTCCCGAGCACGCATGTGACCGAGCTCGCAGCCGTGCAGAGTCCTGGCGCGCAGCTGCTGCGTACGCTGCTGGAGGAGCTGCGCGAGCACCCCCTGCAGAGCACCGCCCAGGTTCTCGAGCGCTGGCGCGAGCGCCCCGAGGGCGCGCACCTTGCCCGACTTGCTTCCACCGAAGAACTGGTTCCGGGAGCGGCCGCAGCCGAAAAGGAGCTGCGCGAGGCACTCGCGCGCCTAGGACAGGAGAGTGGGCGGCAACGCCTCGATGCGCTTCTGGAAAAGGACCGTTCCTCCGGGCTGTCTGCCGAGGAAAAGCTTGAGCTTCAGGGACTTACCATAAGCTTGGGAAGGCAGCGCGCGGAGGTCTCGGCGTCTTGACCTCGAGCTTGACGAGAAGCCCGGATCGGGATGCATGTCAAGCTTGACAAAAGCGGAATTTGGCAGTCACGCGGAAGTCCAATAGAATGGCGCGCTTTGCCCGACAGAGCCCTTGAGTTGCCAGGCCCCGGTACTCAGATAGGGAACATCTAACCTAATCGTTCGCGCACGTTCGCGCGCTGCGCCGCTCATATCATGACACGCAAGCTGAAGCCAATCGCAACCGCAAGCAAGAAACGCACACAGCCCGACAGGAAGTCGGTGAAGGCCGCCGCCTCGATACCGAAGAAGGTTCCTTCCCCTCCCCCCACCGGCAAGGATCGCAAAGTGGTGGTCATGCCCAAGAGAGCTGCTGAAGTCCCGGTGAAGTCTGCCGATAACGTTCAGCACGCAGCACGCGCGCCCGAGTCCGTGCCGTCCGATACCGACGGCAAGGGTGGTGGCGCCAAGAATGCTGGGGAGAGGAAGTCCTTGGGAATCGAGCGCCGCGTTTCTGTGATGTCCGAAGACCGCCAGTCGCAATTGAAGCTCTTGATTGCGCGCGGCAAGGAGCAGGGCTACCTGACGTACGCCCAGGTGAATGACCATCTGCCCTCCGAGATCGTCGATCCGGAGCAGATCGAGGACATCGTCAACACCATCAACGACATGGGCATTCCGGTGTACGAGAAGGCACCGGACACCGAGTCGTTGCTCGCAACCGAGCCCGCCGCCCCTGCCGACGAGGAGGCGATCGAGGAGGCCGCCGCGGCGCTGGCCGCGCTCGATGCCGAGCTCGGACGCACCACCGATCCGGTGCGCATGTACATGCGCGAGATGGGCACGGTGGAGCTGCTGACGCGCGAGGGCGAGATCCGTATCGCGAAGCGCATCGAGGAAGGGCTCGATGCGGTGCGCAGCGCCCTCGCCATGTATCCGCCGACCTTCGAGTTCCTGCTGCGCGCCTACGAGCCGGTCAAGAACGGTCAAGCGCGGCTCGTCGACGTGATCGTCGGCTTCATCGATCCGAATGCTCCGGATGTGATCGCGCAGCCGCAGAATCCCACGAAGATGGAGCTGGTGGCCGAGCCGGAGTCGGAGGATGACGACGAGGAATCCGAGGAGGGCGACTCCGAGGAGGAGGCCGTAGACACCGGGCCGGATCCGGAAGAGGCGGCGCGCCGCTTCGCCTCCATTCACAAGGGCGAGACGCATGTGCTCTCCGCCATTCAGAAGTTCGGCGCACGCGATCCGAAGACCCTGAAGGTGCGCAAGAAGCTGGCCGGCGAGTTCATGGAGCTCAAGCTCTCGCCGCGTATGTTCGATGCGCTCATCCTCAATCTGCGTGCGCACATCGGCGAGATTCGCCAGCTCGAGAAGGAGATCATGATCCACGCCGTGCGCGATGCTGGAATGCCGCGCAAGGACTTCATCGCCACCTTTCCCAAGAACGAGACCAGCCCGCGCTGGCTCGCCAAGCACATCAAGGCGGGCAAGAAGTACTCGCCGGCTCTCGGGCGGCTGAAGGAAGAGATCGAGCGGCGGCAGAAGAAGCTCGAGGTGCTCGAGCAGCACTATCACCTCACGATCAATGATCTGAAGGAGATCAATCGCGAGGTATCGATCGGCGAGGCGAAGGCGCGGCGTGCCAAGAAGGAGATGGTGGAGGCGAACCTGCGCCTCGTGATCTCCATCGCGAAGAAGTACACCAATCGCGGCCTGCAGTTCCTCGACCTCATCCAGGAGGGGAACATCGGCCTGATGAAGGCGGTCGACAAGTTCGAATACCGCCGCGGCTACAAGTTCTCGACCTATGCGACCTGGTGGATACGGCAGGCGATCACGCGCTCGATCGCCGATCAGGCGCGCACCATCCGCATCCCGGTGCACATGATCGAGACGATCAACAAGCTGAACCGGATCTCACGGCAGATGCTGCAGGAGATGGGCCGCGAGCCCACGCCCGAGGAGCTTGCCGTGCGCATGGAGATGCCGGAGGACAAGGTCCGCAAGGTGCTGAAGATCGCCAAAGAGCCGATCTCGATGGAGACGCCGATCGGCGATGACGAGGATTCGCATCTGGGGGATTTCATCGAGGACACCTCGGTCGCATCACCCATCGACCAGGCGACCATGGAGTCCCTGCGGGAGACGACGCACTCCGTGCTCGCGCAGCTCACGCCGCGCGAGGCCAAGGTGCTGCGCATGCGCTTCGGCATCGATATGAATACCGACCACACCCTGGAGGAGGTCGGCAAGCAGTTCGATGTGACGCGCGAGCGCATCCGCCAGATCGAAGCCAAGGCGCTGCGCAAGCTGCGTCATCCGAGCCGCAGCGAGCAGCTGCGTAGCTTCCTCATGGATGACTGAGAGTTGAAGTTTTGAGTAATGAGTTGTGAGTCTTGAGTCAGACCCTCTGACTCACAACTCACAACTCACAACTCACAACTCACAACTCACAACTCACAACTTCCCGCCTCAAATTCCCGCTTTCACCAGCGCATCGATCAGCTGGCGCAGCACCTGCGCGAGTGCCGGGTGATCCGCCTCGAAGCGCACCGCGAGCGCCTCCAGCCGCGGCAGGGACTCCTGCTCGAGCTTGGTCGATGGCTGCGCGCCAAGCGTCCGCTCGATGTCGCGGGTCAAGGTGCCGAGGAGCTTGCGCGATTCCTGATCGACGCTGCCCGCGTGCCGGAGCCGCTCGTGCACACGGCCGAGCAGCTCGCGCAGTGTCTCCTGCCGTGGCCGACTCATTTCGGACTACCTACCTCGTGCCCTGCGCCACTGATCCAGCGCGGGTGCCCGGTGCACGTGCGCTGCCGCGGGGCTTCATGTACTGCCAGTTGAGCGGTTTGCCCTCTCTGAGGTACGCGACTGCCGTCGCGATGCGCCGTGAACGGGTCTCCGCGCGCTTCGCCTCGCCGATCCATTGCAGATACTCGCGCCGGTGGCTCGGACTCAAGGTCTCGAAGCCTGCCTGCGCGCGGCTCGTCTCGCGCAGCGCGGCAGCGAAATCATCCGGTACTACAAGCGCTGCCTTGCGCTGCGGCCCGCTGCGCCTGACCGGCTTCACTTCCGCATCCTTCAGCCCCATCGCCTTGCGGACGTACGCCAGCAGCTCGCGGCGGGATGGCAAATCCGTGACGTGCGTGATGCGCCCGAACTGACCCATCGCCCGGTCGCTGCGCCCAGCGCCCACCACGATGTGCTCTCCGTGATAGAAGCCGAAGGCGCAGTGCTCCTTGAACGCCGACATGTTGCACAGCAGACCCTTGTACATGAAGAACGGCATGCCCCACTTGATCGTCTCCTCAACGTCGGGACAGGCCTCGTGCACAGCTGAGCGCAGGTACTTCAAGATCGGCTGCGCAAACGGCGCGGAGCGGGCGATGTAGGCATCGAGGCGCACATCTTTCTCTATCATGGCTGCAGGCTCCCTCGACCAGGGCCGCCGCGGCGGGCGGCAATGAGCTTCACACCGCCGGCATGCGGATATTGATCTCGATCTTCACGCCGTTGGGATCCCTGAGGAACAGCTGGCGCAGCGGCGTCCCGCGCACGATGTTCTTTCCGGGCTTGATCCCCTGACGCTCCAGTCGCGCGAGCACCTCCTCGAAGTCATCCGCATTGAAGGCGATGTGATCCAGGGATCCGGTGCCGGCCCCGCGGGTGGAGACCGGAATCCCCTGCTTGTGCGAGTGCGCCGTATACGTCTCCCACTCCGCGACATGAATGCAGGGCGTATCGCCGACATACAACCAGAAGCCGGGAAACTCGAGCGGCGGTCGTGGGCCTACGTGCATGCCGAGCGCCTCACAGTAGAACTGGCGCGTCTGCTCCAGATCATCGGTGAGGACCAGGTAGTGCTCCATCTTGGTCAGAGGCATCGCAACCGCCTCGCTGGCGTTGGTCGTGGAACGGCCCGGGCAACGCCAGCATAGCCCCTCCCGTCGAAACCTGCTAAGAAGCAGCTGCCGCGGGCAAGCTGGCAGAGCGAGGCTTCATGAAAGACGTAGCGGACAAGACGGCCTTCATCACCGGCGGTGGCAGCGGAGTGGGCTTTGGCATGGCGCAAGCATTTTGCGGTGCCGGCATGCAGGTCGTGATTGCCGATATCCGCCAGGACCATCTGGATCAGGCTCTCGAGCACTTCGCACGGGACGGCAGCCGCAAGCGCGTGCATCCGATCCGCGTCGACGTGAGCGACCGCCAGGCGCTCGTCGCAGCCGCCGACGAGACCGAAGCCGTGTTCGGCAAGGTCCACGTCGTATGCAACAACGCGGGCATCAATCTGTTCAACGACATCGCCGCGGCGACCTATGCCGACTGGGACTGGATTCTGGGAGTCAATCTTGGCGGTGTGGTGAACGGGGTGCATACGTTCGTGCCCCGCATCCGCAAGCACGGCGAAGGCGGCCACGTCATCAACACCGCCTCGATGGCATCGTTCATTGCCGGGCCGAATGCGGGCATCTACACCTGTTCGAAATTCGCCGTGCGAGGCCTCTCCGAGGCGTTGCGTTTCAGTCTCGCTCCACTTCGCATCGGCGTGTCCGTGCTCTGCCCGGGCCTCGTGGACAGCGCCATCTACGAAAGCGACCAGATCCGTCCCGCGCATCTCGCTTCGAGCTCCGGTCCCGCGGATCCCCGGTTCATGGCGCGGCTGGCGGATCTGCACCACCGCGCCGGCATGGCACCGGCGGAGGTCGGGGCGAAGGTGCTGCGCGCCATGCAGCGCAACGACTTCTACATCTTCACGCATCCGGAGTTCAAAGAAGAGCTGCGGGAAATCTTCGAGGAGGCTCTGGCGGCGATGCCGGAAGAGACTCCGCCCGCAGAGCGGCTCGCCTTCGAGGATCGGCGGCGCGCGCTCAAGGCCCAGGCCCGGGCAGCCTTCGGCTCGCGCTAGAGTCACGCCCCGCCGTGCGGGAAACCCGTGAGCGCCGCGTTCGCGGGCGTCCATGCGATGCGATGCGCAAGCCACACCTCCCGGGTCGGCGGGAACGAGGCCGGCTCGTCCATGGAGAGAGTCGTCACATCGAGCGTGAGGGGGCTGCGTGCGTGCGCATACGTGAGCGGCGTGCCGCAGTGCTCGCAAAATGTCCGCACCACGTCGGGCGATGAGCGAAAGCTGCGCGGCTCGCCGCGCAGCCAGCGAAACGCGGCAGTCTCGAAGGTGAGCCAGGCAACGCTCGCCGCCGCCGCCGCGCGGCGACACGTTTGACAGTGGCAGATGGCTGAAAACTGCGGTGCAGCAGTTACGGCATAACGCACGGCCCCGCACAGACAGCCGCCTTCATGCTGCATGACGTTGCACCTCGCGCGGTGAATGTAGGAATGCCCGCTCGTGGTTCGTCATGACAGTATAGACCGGCCGACCCGTCGGAGCGGCACGGAACCTCAAGCTGCACTCTGGAGGCGCTATGCGTTTCATGATGCTGATGATCCCCAAGGGCTACGAGCAGGCCACGCCCGGCACGCTGCCGGACCCGAAAGCCATTGAGGCGATGATGAAGTACAACGAGGCGTTGCAGCAGGCGGGTGTGCTGATCGCGCTCGATGGCCTGCATCCGCCATCCACGGGCGCCCGAGTCTCATTCGCTGCTGGCAAGCCCATCGTCACGGACGGACCCTTCGCAGAGGCGAAGGAAGTGATCGGTGGCTATTGGATGATTCAGGTCGACTCGAGACAAGAGGCGATTCAGTGGGCCATGCGCTGTCCCGCCTCGGCGAACGAGGTCATCGAGATTCGTCAGGTTCAGGAGGTCGCCGATTTCCCCGTCGAGATCCGCGAGAATCTGGGCGGCTTCGCCGAGATGCAGGGGGCGCGCAAGTAGCGCGCCCTACGCGCCCTCGCGGCCGATCCTCTCAGGGGCTGCGCCGCATCAGCAGCGCGCGCACGCGCGCGTCGCGCAATAAGAGCGCGCCCCACACGAGAGCACCCACGAGGAACGGGAAAATGTAGGCCTCGAACGGTGGGCTGCCGACGCGGAGGTGGGCACTGACCGCACCGCCGAGCACTCCGGTCAGAAGCACGGCGCCGAGCGGCGATGTGCGCGGCACCACATAGAGCGCGGTGCAGAGAAGCTCGACGATGCCGATGCCCGGGCCGACGCTGAGCGGATAGCCGAGGCGCGCGAAGGCTTGCACCACTGGCGCGGGCATCAACACATGCATGACGCCGTCGAACAGCATGAACAGTGCGACCACGCCGCTCAGCGCGCGCGCTGTCCAGAAGGCGCCCCGGGAAGCAGATTCGGTCTGACTGACGGTTTGCATTTTCGTGCCTCGCTGCTACGCGCTCTCAGGCGCTCACGGACGGTTCATTGGGACTGCGTGGTTCTAGCGCCGCACCCTGCGATAGTCGATCGAGATGGGCTCTGATGTGCGCAGCCTCGGCAGCCGTGTTCGCGAGTGCGACGGCACGACCGAACGCGGTGCGCGCGGCCTCTTCACGGCCGAGCTGCAGAAGCAGCGCACCCTTGACGCCGAAGAAATAGAAATATCCGGCGAGTCGCGCCTCGAGCGGCTCGATCATCGCGAGCGCCTGCTCGGCACCGCGCACCTTCGAGACGGCCACCGCGCGATTGAGTGTGACCACCGGGGATGGCTGCACTTGCTCCAGCGCGGCGTACAGCAGGTCGATCTGCGCCCAGTCAGTGTCATCAGGCCGCCTGGCGCTCGAGTGCAGCGCCGCGATCGCAGCCTGCAGTTGATAGGGCCCGGGGCGCGCGTGTCGCATGGCCTTCTCGACCAGCGCGAGCCCTTCGGCAATCAGTGGCCCGTCCCAGCGATCACGATCCTGCTCCTCGAGCAACACGAGCGCGCCATGCGCATCGAAGCGAGCCGCGGCGCGCGCGTGCTGCAGAAGCAGCAGCGCGGTGAGTCCCATCACCTCCGGCTCGGCTGGGAACAGTCGCAGCAGCAGCCGTGCAAGACGGATCGCCTCGTCGCACAGCGACGCCCGCGAGTCACCCGCAGCCTGCGCGGTCGAGTAACCCTCGTTGAACAGCAAGTAGATCATGGCCGCCACGGCCGCGAGCCGCGCCGCGCGCTCGGCCGCACCGGGCGCTTCGAAGGGCACCTGCGCCTGCGCGACGCGGCCTTTGCCGCGGGTTATGCGCTGCTCCATCGCAGCCTCGCTCACCAGGAAGGCGCGCGCGATCTGCTTGACCGAGAGTCCGCAGACGATCCGCAGGGCAAGCGCGATCTGTTGCGTAGCGGGCAGATCGGGGTGGCAGCAGATGAAGAGCAGGCGCAGCACGTCGTCGCGGTAACGCGATTCATCTAGCCGTTCGGCAAGCGCGGTCTCGGTATCCTCGAGCTCCGAGATCTGCTCCTCGGCGGGCAGGGGTTGCTGTTTGCGCTGGCGGCGCACCTGATCGAGCGCCGCATTGCGCCCGACGAGGATCAGCCACGCGGTCGGGTCGCGCGGCGGTCCGTTCCGTGGCCAGCTCTTCAGTGCTCTGAGGCAGGCGTCCTGGAAGGCCTCCTCGGCCGCGTCTAGGTCGCGGAAGTAGCGCAGCAGCGCACCGATCGCCTGCGGCCTGGCGGCGATCAGCGCGGCGTTGATCCACTCGACATCGCTCACGTGTGCTGCGCGCCCGGAAGAAACAGCGCGACGGGCCGTACCTCGTAGCCGCCTGCCCCGGGATTCGCGGCCGCGAGCTCCTTGGCGATCTCGATGGCATCGGTGAGACGTGCAACGTCGATGAGATAGAAGCCGAGCAGCTGCTCCTTGGTCTCGGCAAAGGGTCCGTCGATCACGAGCGGCTCCTCGCCCCTGCGGACGGTCGTCGCGGCCGTGGTGGGCATGAGTCGCGCAGTGGGCCGAAGACGGCCCTCCCGCGCCAAGCGTTCATGCACGACCGCAAGCCGTGCCATGACCGCATCGTCCTGGTCCTTGCTCCAGGACCAGACGACTTTCTCATCGTTGTAGCACAGGATCGCGTAGAGCATGGCTGTCCTCTCCTCTCCGAGGACGAACGAGCACGCCGTCCACCGACATTGAGCCGTCAATAACCTACGGTGAAACGCTTGCGGATGTGCCGCGGCTTCTCGAGCTCATCGATGATGGCGACCGCGAGGTCTTCCTGGCTGATGCGGCTGTCTCCCTTCTCGTCCTTCAACAACTGATCGCCACCGAGGCGGAACTTGCCGGTCCGCTGCCCCGGAGCGAGCACGATCGAGGGCGATACGAACGACCAATCGAGATCGTGCACTTCACGCACCCGGCGCAGCGCCTCGGCGGCAGGCAGCGCTTCCACTTTGATCTCCGCCGGAAAGTTCGGCGTATCAACGAGGCGCATCCCGGGCGAGACCTCGAGGCTCGCCGCGCCCCCCACGATCAGCACGCGCTTGACCCCCGCTGCCCGGCTGGCCACGAGCGCCCGCAACACATCGTTGTGCTGGTGACGCACGCTGACGATCACCGCATCATGCCCGCGCAGGGCGCTCGCGAGCTGCTTCTCGTCCGCCAGGTCCACCTGCTGCGGCGTGACGCCCGCTTTGCCTTTGAGCTTGTCGGCGCCGCGCGCGATCCCTGTCACCTGATGTCCGCGGGAGAGAGCTTCATGCAGAATCTTGCTGCCCACGTTGCCGGTTGCGCCGATCAAAGCGATCTTCATATGCGGTCTCCTTTTTCACGGATGCTCGATGAGGGTGCTCGCTGGGTGATGCTGAGCGCATGATATCCTCAGCTCCCCATGGCGCGAAAAAAGCAGCTCGGCGCCGACGTGCGCGGCGTGACAACCGAGTATCAGGGCTTTCTTTCGATACGGCGCTACGAGATCGAGACCGACCGTCACGACGGTGGCCGCCAGCGCGTGGTGCGCCTCATCATGGAGCGCGGTCATGCCGTCGGTGTGCTGGCTTATGACCCCGTCAAGGACCAGGTCGTGCTCATCAACGAGATGCGCCCGGGAATTCTGGCCGCGGGCGGAGCAGCGTTTGCCGACGCCTTGATTGCGGGTGTAGTGGAGGAGCACGAGCATCCGCTCGAGACCGCGCGGCGTGAGACCCGCGAGGAAGCCGGACTCGAGCTGCGGCACGCTCGCATCATTCACGAGCGCGCCTACGTGAGCCCGGGAGGCACCTCGGAATACCTCACGCTCGTCGCCGGCATCGTCACCGCACCCGAGCAGGAAACGATTCATGGCAATCCCGATGAGGGCGAGGACATCCGGACTTCTCTCCTGAGCCCGCGGCAACTCATGAGCGCCGTCAAGCGCGGTGCGATCAACGACATGAAGACGATGCTGGCGGCCTACTGGCTCACGGCCAACCGGGCGCGCCTGCGGCGTGAGCACGCCGTCGTTTAGTTGCTGCCCATCAGCTCCGCGCTCTTGGCAACCCCGGGCCGCCAGGACGTATCATGGCGCCACGTCGGCGGCGTCGGTACCGGTCTGCCGCCGTTGACACGTCAAAACGTGCGGACTCCGCCGGATGGGCTGTCCGCGTCAGAGGAGCATCCGGTGAATCATTGCACTCTCTCCGTCGTGTGGCGTGCGAGCCTGGGCTTGACGGCCTGTGCCGCTGCTTCAGTGGCCCTCTGCGCAGCGGATGGCTCAGCGCAACTGAACGCGCCGCCCGCCCAGCTCAGCGCTCTCGCGCCGGCCAATCTCGCCAAGCCGCGCCCCAAGCCCCCTTTCAATCTCACCGGCACGTGGTTCGTGGATCTGAGCAGTGGACCCACGTCGTTCATGTTCGGGCCGCCCTACCCCAAGTTCCTGCCGGCGGCGCAGGCGAGCGTCGATGCTGCCAAGAAGGCGACCGCAGCGGGGCGGGCCTATCACGATGACATCGGACAGTGCTATCCGGCGGCGATGCCGATGATCATGACCCGTGTGTGGCCGATCGCCATGGTTCAGCTACCGACGGCGATCTACATGATCAGCGGCTTCGAGAACGCACTGCGCATCATTTATCTCGACGGCCGCCCACACATGGATCCGGACGTGGTCGTGCGCTCCTACAACGGTGAATCGATCGGTCACTGGGACGGCGACACGCTGGTCGTCGATACCACGGCCTTCATTCCCGACCATCACTGGATCGACAACGGCGTGCCGGTCAGCGATCAGCTGCACATCATCGAGCGCATGCGACTGCTCGAGGCTGGCAAGGCCCTGGAGATCAAGTACATCATGACCGATCCGAAGAACTGGGTCGGTGAGTGGACCAGCACCAAGCGCTGGAAGCGCGTCGACGATCAGGACATCACTGAAGTCGAGTGCACGCCGGATCTCGACCAGCATCTGCCCTCGACGCGCTCGGAGCTCAATATTCGCTAGTGAGTACCTCGATATTCGCCGGCGGGCACCGACATCGAGGCCGCTAGGTGGTGAATCCGATCCAGCGTCCGAGCGTCACGACGGTGATCCAGATGGCAAGCGAGACACCGCCCGCGATGCGTGCTCCCGTCGGTATCATCGATTCGCGGTCCCAGAGATGAATCTTGCGCGCTGCGCCGAGATGGAAGACGGCCATGTTGAGGCCCGCGAGCAGCAGCAGCAGCATCTTGAAGCGGAACGGCCCGTTGTGCGAGTACTTCACCGCCGAGGAGGTGAACAGCAGACCGCCCGTGACCGCCGCGCAACCGAACGCGATCCAGGTCCACGGCAGCACTTCTTGCATGAGCTCGCTGACCGCTCGCTTGCGCGACGCGACGTTCAACAGTCGCAAATCCACGATCATGATGGAGCCGACGACCAGGACGATCGATAGCACGTGCACCGTCTCGATGGTCGGAAACAGCCAGATCGATTCCCGGATCGCCGTGCCGAC